>ERZ1035027.632-NODE-632-length-19132-cov-143.384599_pt1 | contig 19132 bp, 39 predicted proteins | sample MGYA00520604_ERZ1035027 | MGnify/ENA primary metagenome ERZ1035027 (study PRJEB33766, sample SAMN09781743) | gut metagenome | biome: gut microbiome | host: Homo sapiens | place: Madagascar | study: EMG produced TPA metagenomics assembly of the PRJNA485056 data...
GCGGTCTGCCACGACCACGCTTCGGTGGTGTTGCCATGTATCAGACCTCCTTTGGTAGTTCAGGAAGTGGCATCCAATGCGTAACGCTCCATGTTTTTGACGATAAATAAGAGCGGCGTTTCCAAATGTTCGTTTCTACATCGTAAAACGCCCTATCAGCAAATCTAACAGAAAGTCCTTGAACGACAACTAAATATGCGCCAGACTTTTCTGGTGTTTTGTTGTCAACCGCAATCCAGTCTTTCATTCTTACTCCTTTCCTGGAGCGCAAGGAAATGGTGTCCAGTGCGTAATTTCTATGGCATATGGTCTATCGTCCAAGGCAAATCCGGCATCATCTACCCATCCACTTGCGCACATAAAAGCCCTTCTACACACTTCAACGTTTTCTTCATTTGTAAAAACCATGTTCTCGTTTACCGTGTTTTTCTCAAAGACGAGAACCCTAACGCCAATTTCTGGCAATCGGTCATGTACGCTAATCCACTCGTTCATAATTATGTTCTCACCTCTTCATCTTCGTTTCGATTTTGTCCAGCTTGGTTGCAATCCACCAGACGGAACAGCAGTTGTCCAACTGCCGCCACCAAGCGCACTTTTCTTTCTCGCATACGCACCGAACAAGCGGATTGCTGGTCATCTTCATCGGACAGTAAAGTTCGTTGTCCATTATTTCCACCCCATCACAACAGCCGTACATACGACCAGACACACGTTGACGAACAGCCAGACAAGCATTGCCTGTCGTTCTTCAAACAGGTTGTCTGCCATGTTTTTAATTGTCCGTTCGGACTGAACCACTACCGCCAGCAGGACTAGGCAGACCAGCCAGCGAGTTGCAAATTCAAACATTGTTAGCTCCACCTTTCTCTCAGCTCTTTTTCGAGGGGCAGTTTCCGAATTTATTCATCCGACTGCTCCTTATTGACGGAAAGCTCGAATGTAACTTTTAGCTTCTTGTTTCCAACAACGCCCCATACTTTTTCGAGTTTCGTTTTGTCTAAACTATCCATTTCAATAATAAAATGAGACAGAACAGCGGAAACTGCTTCATCGGTCACATCAGACTTGCTTCTCCATAACTGCAATCCATCTTTCCGCTGCTTTATCATCGTTCCGGCATAGATGGTTCCGAATAGCCCACATCCAACATGGTATTCAGCCATTTTTATTCTCCTTTGCTTCAAGGCGAGAGATCCAGCGGGCTTCTTTTTCATTTTCGATTTTGATAATCTTTTCCATGTACCTGTTATAAATTAAGATTCTATCTCTTTCGGCGGACTTGCCAAACATGGTTATGCAGACAAAAACATCCGCCATTTCTTCTTGGATATTTTCTAAACATTCCTCAACGCTCTTCGGTGTCGGGTTCGTACCGTCCAGTGCACGGCGCAGCTTCAACGCAGCCTGTGCCAGCTCGGATGCTTCTTCTGCCAGCTGTGCCAAGATTTCCGTCTTGGGAAGGATGTCTGAAACTTTCTTACTCACTTTTGCTCTCCTTTCAGCCAGTCGTTCAGCTTTGCCATGCAAGAGGGGCAAAGAAAAAACGGGTCATCTGAATAGATAAAAATTTTCCTATTTTTCTTTGTAATGCACCTGCAAATAGAATTGTTTTCTACTCTTTGTGTCCGCTCACTTATGGAGAACTCTGGATATTCAAATGTTTCACCGCATCTATCGCATACCATTATCATTTTCTTTCTCCAATCTCTTTAGCAGCCCATCCAAGTCATACCGCCAATGGACACGCAGCCTTTTTGCTTTGATCTCTATCCCCTCTTGCTCTGCCCATTGCCAAGGGATGCTCTTCCGGCTCTCGTTGTAACGGAACGCTAGAACCTTACTGGCAGGGATTGCAAAGGTGCGGTTAACTGCCCTGTAATTGACTATCACATGGGCGGTCTGACCGCTGTACCCCATCGCTTCCACCATGTCAGTGATGTGCTTTTCCTTTCGGTATTTGCACTTTGCCTTGTCGTACTTGCCGAACACCTTTTCCAGAGGGATAGATGGCGTTTCGATGGTTTTTAGTTCAAACAGGTGGTTCATCGGGTATCGGTACACTAGGAAGTCGCAGATGTTGTCGATGGAAAAGGACAGGTTCTCGTTGCCGCCGTAGTAGGTGGCAGCACTGTCTTTCAGACGATAGCACCACGCATCAGACGGGACGGATGCCTTGAAGTCTGCTTCAAACTGTTTGCCGGTGTTCATTCGTTGTCCTCGATTTTTTTGGCTTCTCTGATACGCAGCCGAGCAAGTTCACTATTCGCATATCGCAGTTGCCAGCTACCAAACCAGCCTTTGTGAACAAGTTTTCCGGCGCAGTAAACAAACTCCTGCTTCATCAAATCATCAAGAGAAATAATGTAACAGCCCGGCTTATACTTTCTTTTGCTCATCCCCGTTCACCTCTAAACCCACGAAACATGAGTTGCTTCGTCAGCGGGCTTTTCCATTTCCTTCATGATTCGCTTGTGTTCCTTGACCGTCATGTTATTCGGTACAAAGCACTCATCTATGCGTTTGAACGGATGCATATAATGTTTTATAGTATCTTGCGCTTCTTTTCGTGCTTTTTCGGCACACATTTCGATGTATTCCTCTTCAGTCATGTTGTAGTCTGTAATGCAATCTACAACCGAAGAAAACCTGCACAACAGACCATTAGGCTGTCTTGCAATAAAAGCTCCCATTTATCGTTCACCTCTAAATTCACTTCCGAGAAACCGCTTCTTGCCTTTTTCCAGGTGCTTGTCCTCGTAATCACGGCGGTACACGCTCTGGCTGTGGTTCAGCTCATACACGAACGCCTTGCGCTCCTCGAAGTCTTTCTTCTCTGCCTTGTACTTCTCGCAGGTGTCGTGACAGGCTTGGTGGCGTGATGTGCAGTTGAGACAACAGGTAATCATTCTATCAACCCCAAGTATCTGCCATAGCTTTTGCAATGCCAGGATAAGTTTTACTTCGTTCTTTTGCATGGCCGCTTCCAAGCTGCCATATCCTAGTTCTTTCTTTAACTGGAAGAGACATCATGTCTTCATATACATTGTCGGTTTCGGTTAGCCTGGGAAGATTTTTTAACCACAAGCAGGTCTTTTTTTGCTCCGGGTGCCCAAATTGCCATGGATTGATAATCTGGTCTGGCTTTCTGTATAACGTAGACATTACACACACCGGGTTTTCAATGGCAATTCGCGGAATATCTGCTTCCGCAAACTTCATAAAAAACGCAGCTGCTTCAAAGCGCAAGCTGAGAGGCTTTCTTCCCTCCGTGAACCACCGTGCGCCAGAAACAGCCAAGTGTGTACAGGGCGGGTGTGCAATGAGCAAGTCCCACTTGCCAACGTCATGTGTTATGCCGTCCATCGTCACGACTTGCCCCCCCCCTCAAGAGCCTTGAGCGCATCGCCCAAGATGTGCCACTCAGGATGTCCACCGGACGGTTCCTGGATGTCGCATGAGTAGGCTTCGTGACCTTTTGCCCGGAACGCCTTACAGACTTCCTGTGATTCCTCACAGGCAACTAAAACTTTCATTTTTCCAAACGCCCGTCCAGCCAGATAGCACAGCTCTTATATAAGGTAGGCGATCAATGCCTTACAGGTCAGAATGGCAGCGAACCATCCGGCTCTTCAATCAAGGAGAAGTCATCGTTCCCGCCCTGCGAGTAGCCAGAACCAGACCCGCCAGCCAGCGTTTTCTTCGGTCTGACTTCATAATCGCCGGAACGAATCTTGTCAACGCTGGTAAAGCGGTCAACGACCAGTTTCGTCTTGATGTTGCCATCGTTGCCCATGTACTCTTCCTCACGGAGAACCACGCCGACCAGCTTGCCACGCAGGGTCTTTTCATCGTTGTTGAACTTGTAGCCGGGATTGGACTGCTCCACAGCAGTGATGAAGCCCTTGAAGAACGGCAGTGCCTTCTCTTTGTAACTCTTGATGGTCTTGCCGCCCCACGCCCATTCACCCGGATTCAGCTTGCCACGTTCGATAAGGGAAGCGGTCTGCTCACGCCAGTAGCCCTTGAATTCGCCCTCTGCGACTTCCCACTCGATGTTTAGACGTTCCTTTGCGGGTTCGTCAATCGCCTTGCAGATACCGGCAACGTAGCCGCCAACAGGCAGGTCACGGCGTTCGGTGGCTTCCTGCACGTCATTCCAGTTGATGTTCTTCATCTGTTACTCTCCTTTGTTATCCGGCTGAACCGGGATGTTGTAATACTCACGGATGGTCTTGTCTACGGCGGCGAGGTCGTTCTCGATCAGCGCATCGTTGAACATCCCCAGAGGGGTTTTCACGGTGTCCATGCCATCGTTGCGAGTGCTGAACAGGTATCGCCCATCCTGCACAACGGTTTTCAGAACGATGGTGAAGTACCCTTCCACGCAGACCTTCTCGTCCAGCAGCTTGCCGATGGTCTTAAACTTCTCACCACCGTCTCCGTCACGCTCGCTATGCCCGAAAAAGTAGACCACAACATCGTCCGGCAGTTCCTTTGCCCGCATCAGCAAGGCGTTGAAGTTAGCTGCCATGTCGGTGAACTTCTGGTATCCGGCGACCTTTGCGTTCCGCATGAACTCGCCAGTCATAAGGTAGGTGGCATCGTCAATAACGATGGACTTACGCTTGGTGCTGTGGATTGCGATATCAATCTTTCCGTAGTCGTTGGTGATATAGGTTTTCATGTTGCTGCGGAACGGCAGTGGCTTGCCAAGCACGTTGATAACCGCAACCTGTTCCGGGTCAAAGTTCCGAAGCGAAGCGGACTTACCGCTGCCGGAGTGACCGTAGACCATTACTAATACTGCCATTTTTCTTTCCTTTCTTCGGCTTCATTAGGCTTCATTGTTCTTGCTTCGGCTTAATATGGCTGTACAGAAATCAACCAGCCATCAGTTCCGCCAACTGTGCGCGGAGGTCTTTCAACTCTGCTTCCCTGTCCTCTATTTCAGACTGCAAGTCCTCAATCTCTGCCTGGCGATCTGCTTCTCTGGCTTCTGCTTCCTGCTCACGGGTTAAGAAATACACGCCGTCCTCCGGCTCGGTCACGCCACCGAATCTATCTAAGCTCACGCTAATCATTCTTTCTGGGCCGTCCTCTCTGTTTTCTGTGCTCTTGGATTTGAAGAGCTGAGTACCACTGGCTTGTGTCGATTTCAATAGTAGACCACCGGTAATCGCACTCCTTGTTCAGGCAGTGCTTTCTACGGATGATACAATCATCCTCGTTCCTGGTGTCTACAGTCGTGACACTTTCCTGTCCGCACATCGGGCATTTCACTGAACATCCCTCCACTCGTTTGTGTGGTGGGCGATTCGCTTGATTTTTCGATTTTCGCGTTCAATGCGCTCGTTCTCCGCGCTAACGCCGATAATAGCGAGAATCAAAGCGGTAAAAAGCATAGACACGGACAGCAGCGTATATCCAAGCATCCCCCAGCCATTAGAAGCACCATTGATGGCATTTCCACATCCAAGTGCTGCAACGGCGATGGATATGCTTATAAAGCGCAATACAGTGCCTTTAACTGTTTTCATCTCTCTTCACCTCTTTCAAAATAATGTCAAATCCGTTCGTCTTTTTCTCGTTGATGACTATTTTTGCATTCAACGCCTTTGCGATTTTTAGAAGCGTATCGACCCGAACGGAGCTTTTCTGCTTCTTTCGCTTGCCCAAGATGCTGTAAATAGTCGGCCTTGATACTCCCGATCTACGGCTAAGGTCGTTGATGTTGAAGTACCTGGCTTTCATTGCATCTTCCAGCGTCATGCTTTCTTACCTGTACCAAAAATCCAGCAGGTTGCCATCAGAGCACAAACACCAATGATGTACCACGTTGCCTTAGCTCCGATCAGAAGCTCGATATGATGCACCAGCCAGAAGTTTAGCAGGAACGCTGCTAGAACCAATGCCAGGGCAATGCCCCAAATCAGGGCAATTTCCACGAACGCTTTCATTTTTCTCCTTTCGCTTGTTGATGTGTTCCAGTCGGTCTTTCTCCCGGCTATGCCAGCGGATTTCACGCTGGCCGTAGTATTTACCGTTCATCAGGAGCCTTCACCTTTCCCTGTGCAAGCAAAGTGCTGTAATGACCGTAGCTCATGCCGTATCGTTTTGCGGCATCGTTCATCTGGCGCACAGTGTATTTTGGAGGCTCGTGCTTTTGAGGTCTCGCACGTTCTGGCTCCTGCACATCCCAAGTAATTTTGAACTCGCCAGATGCTTTTAACGCATTCAGCTCTTTTTGCCTTTTGGCTTTGTACTTTTTAGTCAAAGCCTTGTTTGCATCTGCTGCGCATTCAGGGTGATACTTCTGAGACCAGACCTTTCGAACCATCGGCTTCTTGCACCAAGCGCATAAAGCCGGTTCCGGTTCCGGTTTGATTCCTTTCTTTATAAGGGCCTGCCGTTCTCTGCGAACAATGATTTTACATTCTTCGCAGTATTTCTTGCACGGATTCACAAGGCCAAGAAAGGCACCGCAGTGCTCACAGTACTTTTCTTCCACGCTGCATCTCCTCTTTCAGCCTTTCTTCTCTGTTGTGCCGTTCAAAGCACTGGTTGATAGATTTCTCCATCCACAGCACCTTGTTGGCATCGTTTCTGGATACGCCAGCTGCCATTGCCGGCTTCAGTCTGCGCTTGCGGCTTTGCGCTTTACGAAATTTCATTACCAGCACTCACCAGCCTTATCCGTGATGAACTTCGGGACTTCTTTGCCTGTGGCAATGCACAGCGCAACTAGCTTTTCGACCCAGATGTCAAACAGGCTTTCTTTTGGCATATAGCACTGGCCAACGCAAGGCTCCTTAAAATTTGTCCAGATCGTCAGGCCGACAGCGCCATCCGTGACCGTCCAGATCATGCTGTACCCGTCCAAGCACAACTGCTCCATAATTCTCATCGCCAGACACTTTGCTTCGGCGAGTTCCTCTGCCGTCCACTTGAGCTTGTCCTCTTCGTACATCTTTACCAGTTCGTCAATGGTATGCCGAGCTTCACCCGGGTTCTCAAGGTCAACTTTCAAATCCAAATGCTGTTTCATCTGATCGCCCCCTTGATGCTGGCTTCCATTCCAGCAGCCATTTTCATTTGCTCGTGTTTTATCTGGTCTGCGTCAAACGCCTTATCCATAGCGTCCATGACAGGCTTTAAGCGTTCCAGCGTGTTGTACTTCTGCTTAAAGCTCTGTGCATCCCGGAAAGCATCTGCCATCATCTGACTGTGCAAGTCCGGGTGTTCCAGAACCTCTTTCATCGGCATATAAGACCGAACAGGCGGTTCATCCGGCGCAACCACCGTAACGTTGACGTAGGCTCTGACAGGCTCCTGCGTATCCTCGCTGGTGATGCGAATTGCTCCAATCATGTGCCGTGCCTGACCCTGACGGTACTTCTCGGCGGCAACTTCATCTCTCCACTCAAAGTCGTTATGCAGAACCGATTCCTTCGGTCTAGCATAATCGACAACTAGCTCCGGCGTAAGTTTTCCGCTGTTCTGCCGGATTTCTTCAAATGCACTAGCGGCTTCATCGGCAGTTGCCTTGTAACAGCACTTGTCGTTCTTCCACTGATAACCAGTTTTAATGTTCATTTTTTGCTCCTTTCTGAATTTTTGGCTCCATGCCAGCCATAGCAAAACCCACGTCGCCTTACCTCAACGAACACTGCCATGCCAGCCGCACCATTCCTCGCTCCGACACATCAGAACATGACGAGCCTTAGCTTACCCTAACAGCCCATCCACACCATTACTTGCCGTCCGTGCCCAACCTCGCCAGCCTTGCCGCGTCTTAACGCTCCGCACATCAACTCAACATAACGCACCAAAACTTAACGCACCTCGCCTCGCCAGCCACTCCACACAGCGCCCTTCCTTGCCAATCCGTGCCACATCCCGCCTTAACAGCCTAACCTCGCCGGAACCCAACATAGACCGCCTAGCCTAACCAGCCTTAACGAACCTATCGCTAACATTCCTAAACAAGCCGAACCCCGACTGCCTTGCCAAGCCTCAACGCACAGCGCCTTAACTCGCCAAAACGCTCCTAGCCTCGCCTCTCCGCAACAGCCAAAAGAGCGTTATTCGCTCAGTTCAACATGGAATGCGCCCCAGCTACCGCCTTTTTCGATGCGCCACTCGCCAAGACCGCACTGGTCGCCGCCAGCGTTCAGCATATTCACGATGTCGGACAAGCTGAAGTTGCCGTTCTCGTTGAAAGAGATGGTAACGTCCATGTACCAGTTGGCGAACTCAGGACGATAGCGCAGGTCTGCGGTTCCCATGCCGATACGAACAGAATCCTCACGACCTACGAACTTCGGCTCGCCTTCCGGCTTGAAAGACTTGATTTCGATGAACTCAGAACCGTTGTCGCCGAAAATCATAAATGCGCCACGAGCGGAAACCTTATCCTTCGTCCAGCCCAGACGGAATGCAGCGGAAACGGCAGCGGCCTTAACAGCGCAAGCAGGGAAACCAAACTGTTCAGATGCTGCGTACTTGTCCAGCAGTTCTTCCGTCCAGTCAGCGTAGGCAACGTCCGGCTTGCCGTTCATCCAGTACAGTGCTTCAGCGATTTCGCCGTAGACGTTCTTAGCCTGCTTCTTGTCCTTTTTGAGCTTCGTCCCCTGCTGAGATGCAAGCAGCTCTTTCTTTGCCTTCTCGCTCCATGCGTGGACAATCAGCGGAGAATCGCCGATAATGCGGATTTTGGCGGTTTTCTTAACAATGGGCTTGATGCAGACAACAGTAGCTTCTTTCTTAGTCATTTTAGTTCTCTCTTTCTTTTTGCTTGTTTGCTCAAATGCGTTTGCAGTCACATCTGAGGTTCGTTTTCGGTATTCTGCTCGATTTCAAGAATCTTGCAGATGCTCTGGATAATCTTCTCCGGCTTTCGCTCGCCACGAAGAATCTTGTAGAGGTACGAATCGTCAAGGAACAATCCAGTATCGCTTTGAACCGCCTGAATCAGCTCCGTTTGCTTCATACCTCGCTGCAACAGCTTCATCTTCACTTCCAGCTCAAAGCCAGAACGGAAGTTTTCTTTCAAAATTCCACCTCCATTTGCCAAAATCTATTGACAAGTACGGAAAACTGTACTAATATAAGGGTGTAGAGAGTTTATATCGTACAGTGTTCTGTACTGCCCATGTCTGTATTATAGTACAGACTTCTGTACAAGTCAACTCTTTTGTACAAAATTCTGTGCATTTGTATACTTGCACAAATATGGGAGTGTTCTTATGTCGGACTTGTACAGCAACATCCACGCACTCTGCGAAAAAGAGGGCATCAAAGACGGAACCCTTTGCAGCAACATTGGGATTCGCCGCAGTTTTCTTTCTGAATTGAAAGCCGGAAGAACTAAAAGCCTGTCCACAGAGGTTCTTTCTAAGATTGCAGCTTATTTTAACGTATCGGTTGACTACCTTCTTACTGGCGACCAAAAAGAAAACCCGCCCCAGCAGCCGCAAAGCGAAGTTGATGCAGCATTGGAGCGGATTAGAAGAAAACTTGAATCTATGCCGAAGGAACAGCGTGAGGCGCTGATGAACCTGATCGAGAAGATGTGAGGTAAGCCTGTGTATTACCTGTTATGTGGCTGTGCCTTTTGCTTCTGGTTTATGCAGGCAGTGTTAAAAGGCAATGACCGCTTGCTATATGGCAACGGAAGAAAATATGGTTACCGTAGAAACCGAAAAAAGAAGTGGTTCTGACCCGGTAAAATAAAAGAACCCCTTGTGCCGGGCTGGTATAGCTCTGCGCAAGGGGTTTTCTGTTACTCTAGGTCTAGTGCTTGTTCCGTTGCCGGAATCTTTTCAGGGTGTTCCAGTAGCCATGCAATAAATCGGTCAATCTTAGCTCTTTCCTGTTCACTCATTGTGACATATCCTCCCGATCGGTAAGTACGGACGTTCATTTGATATGATTATACACCTTTTAGTTGTCAAGTCAATGTATTTTTAACAACTTCGTAAAAATCGAACGTTTTCTTCGCATCCATTACTTCACATCAGGGAAGCCAAAAATTGCAATGACAATGATTAAGAGCCACATTAAGTTTAAGTTACCCTTTGCTTTGTAACATTCCGTTGAGCATGGAACGAAAGGGGTTATCCGGTAAATCGTCTAGCACATCTGCTTTGACGAGCGCATTTGTGCTGATGCTGTGTGAAACATTGTTTAGCTGCACAATGGCATCGTCTAAGTCCTTTACGGTCGCTCCACGCCGTTCCATTGACTGAAGAAAAGTTTTCACTTCTTCAAGAACGACAGGGTTCTCGGCTTTATAGAATCCATTCGTAAAGTCCATCTTCTTCTCCTTTCACAGTTCCACAAGCTGTCCGTCAATGCGTTCGATGCTATCTGCCGGGTCACGTCCATCGTCTAAGGCGGCCACGGCACGTTCCAGGATGCCTTTTGCTTCGAGGTAAGCATCTTTATCAGCTTCGTACCCAGAAAGGCTCAGGACAAGCTCTAGCGTCCGTCTGCGGGCGTATGGAATAATCAGAGCATCTACAGTTCGGTTCATTAGCTTTCCTCCCACGGTTCAGGTGTGTGTGGTTGCCCATCGGGAACGCTGGCTGGCATTCCGTCGATGATTGGCATACGTTCATGGTTCCAGATTACAGTTTCTTTCATTTTGCGTTTCCTTTCTCTTTGGGATTTTTTGACAATACTGTTATAACACATCTCGCTGTTTCAATGGAACAGCGACTTTTTTCAATTATTGTTTCACATTTTGAACAATATATCAGTTAAATTTCTTTGCTTTTGTATCGTTTTGTCGAAAGAGGGGTATTTATGGATGATTATAGGGCACGAGTGGCAAAAGCGTTAGAGATGGCAAGAGCAGAATCTAGGCTTAGCCAACAGAAGCTTGCGGACAAAATGGGTGTAGGCCGGACATCCATTTTTCGTTACGAGCAAGGGACAATGACCCCAGATGCTCCTACTATCATAAAGTGGTTCGTGTGCTGCGGTGTTGCGGCCAAGCCGTACATAGACGCCTGTTTGCATCCCGGCTTATTGGAAAGCCTGGCTGGCGATGCCAGCACCGAGAAAAAGAGAGATGCGCTGGTAGAGCATATCAAAGAAGCCCATCCACAGGAAATCGACCTGCTGTGCTATCTGATCTATGGCAATCACGGTTCAGATTACCTTGCCGTTCTGTGCGAAATGGTAGCCAACCTTCACACGACTTTGCGTGATCGTGTGTCCGTCTGCCGCACCGTCACAGGTCATTATGAAATGGCACAGGCAACCAAAACCGACCCAGACCCAGACGGAACACAACCCAATATGCAGATTTTATATCAGGCACAGGACTGTGGGGAAGCTGCGGCCATGAAACGAAACGATTCGTATACCATAAACGAAGAAAACATTTTGCGCTGATTGTCGAATTACCGTAGTTTTTGCAGAATATTTTGTACACGTTCATCCACTTTTTGTACACCTATCGGGCAAATTTACCTTGTCAATCCGTCCCCCATAGGCTGTAAATCGACAATATTCGCGCGGGACAAATAACGAATTAGCGTTAATTTGTTGCTTGTGATTGGTCGGCTTGTCAATCTGTCCCCCATAGCATTGAATTAAAAGTTTTTCATCCACTTTTTGTACACGTTAGGTAATCCTAACCGTTAAGCGTTTCAACCTTTCGGATGTTGAGCATCTTTTTATTTAGCGATATTTGCTTTGCTTTTCCACTTTTTAAGAGAGAAAGAAAAGATTTTGTGGAAAATTTCTTCTTCTGCTATTAGTAGAAGTTATTTTATAATCTTGTTAATAGTCTTGTTTTATATAATGTAAAGAGGTGTACAAAAAATGGATATAGGTGTACAGATTGTGGAAATAGGTGTACGAAATGTGGACGGTTAGGTGTACAAGAAGTGGAAATGGGTGTACACTTGCTATTGATTTGTACACCTATCTGTGATATACTCTTATACGAGAGGAGGCGTGATAAGATTGTCTGATATTAAAGGCGGGAACTTGGTTGAAAAAAGTAGACAACTTGTTTGGGCAAAGTTCACTGACTACACAGCAGGAGAACTACGGTTACTTGAAGTGTATCTTAGCCGCATCAATCCGAGAGACCCTGAAACTTCAACGGTTCAGTTTACGTTACAAGAGTATTGCGAGTTTTTGGGGTTGAAAATCAACTCTAGGAATTTGAAAGCACAGGTTAAGCATTTCATCGACAACTCTGTTGAAGTTCCTAGAGGTGACGGTTCAGGCTCGTTTGACTTGTATCCCTTGTTCAGTAGAGCAACTGTAAACTTTGAACCTAGTTTGATGAATATTACTGTATCGTTATGTTGTAACCCGCTTCTGCAACCTGTTTTCTTCGACATTGCAGAGCGTGGATATGTCAAGTATCGCTTGCGCTACACAGCGAATATGAAATCGCAGTATAGCATTTTGCTGTATTCAATTCTCCGAGAGTTCATCGGACGTGGCGTGAGCCAGCCCGAAATTACGTTGGATAGATTAAGAGAACAGCTTGGTGCAAGAGAACCTAGCTATCAAGAGTTCAAGCATCTTAGGAGGCGTGTCATTGACATTGCGGTAGCTGAAATAAACGAAGTATCAGACCTGTGCGTTGAATATGACAAGGTCATGAGAGGTCGCAATGCGGTTGCTGTGAAGTTCAATGTAGCTTTCAAGTCTAATGAGCCGGTCATAGACGTGGAAGCTAACGAGGTTGAAAGCGTAGAGCTAAAAGATGTTCCAAAGAGCCAACGACCTGCCAGAAAGCCCCGCAGTGGCGCATACGAGGATGTGGATTGGGCATCTATTGTGCCGGAGATGTCTAAAAGCCAGTGTATCTTGACCGCAAAGCTGGTGGCAAAGAGATTGCCGGAGAAGTATCCGAACATCAAGCCTAACAAGAAAAAAGAAGCTGTCGTGAACATCATTGAGAATGCATACAGGATTCTTGTCAGTGAGCGACTTGATAGGATTGAAAAAGACCCCGGCGCTTATATGTACTCAATTTTGAAAGAAGCAGACCTTGATGATTATGCTACGTTTGACGAAAGCTTCTTGAAGTAGTCAGACGTAGCACATACGGCAGAATGAGCAGACGATGCAGAAAGGAGAAAGATGAAGAGAGAAGATTTGTATATTGGGCAAAAAATATATATATGCCAAATAATGCTTCCGCAGTTCAATTATAAAAAACCAAGACGTTCAAAAATAAAAAAGATTGGGCGAAAATATGCAACATTCAATGATTATGGAGAGCGCAGATTTGAAATCGAAACTGGAAAAATTGATTGCGGGGATTATTCGTCTACCGAAAAAATCGTTTTGAATGTTTCAGACTATTACGATGAAGTTGACAAAGAAAAACTTCGTTTTGCGATTTTAGACAAAGTAAAAATGAAAAGTGATAGTGTTTCTTTGAACGATTTCAAAAAAGCAGCCAGAGCATTAAAATGCGAAGTAGAGTTGTGTCAAAGAGAAGAAGACTGAAAAGAGTGATAAAATGGCAAAAATCATAGCTATCGCCAACCAGAAAGGCGGCACAGGAAAGACCACCACAAGCACCTGTCTGGCTGGCGCATTGCAGTTGCTTGGCAAGAAGGTCTTGCTGGTGGACTGCGATGCCCAGTGCAACGCAACGGACACCTACGGCGCACAGACAGAGGACGTATGCACCCTGTTTGACGTGATGACACGGCAGGGTACGGTCGAGGAAGGAATCCAGCACTGTGAAGCTGGTGACATTCTGCCGTCTGATAGTGCATTGAAGGACATTGACGAGCAGCTTGTCCGGGACATGGGCAAGAACTTTCGGCTGCGAGAAGCCCTTGAAAGCGTATCTGGGCAGTATGATTACATTGTGCTTGACACTCCCCCGCAGCTTGGTCTTGCGCTTGTGAACGCCCTGATCGCCGCCAACAGCATCATCGTTCCCATCACAGCAGACCGATACGCACTGGCTGGTTTGAGCCAGCTTTCGCAGACCATCGGCGATGTCCGCAGATACTTTAATCCGACTTTGAAGATTGAAGGTCTGCTTCTAAACCAGTACAAGAGCCGTGAGAACCTCTCCAAAGAGGTTGTGGAGCAGCTTCCTGTGATTGCACAGAGCATGGGCACAGCCTTGCTGGACGTGAAGATTAGACCGTCTATGGGCGTTCGTAAGGCACAGGCAGAGCGGCACAGCCTGTTTAGTGGCGACACGGCAAAGAGTACCAGCGCAGAGGATTTCAAGGCGTTGGCGCAGATGATTGTAGAGGTGGATACAAAATGAGTAACAAGATATGGCATAGTGCGAAGTACGACCCGCCGAAACTTGGTTCGTACAACCACGGGGAATCTCTTGTTTTTTTGGTATATACTAAAGACTGGTGTTGTCTTACAGCTAATTGTTTTTACAACGTGCATACCGATGAGTATTATTGGTTGGACGCCCAAACTGGTTTGCGTACGCTAGATGTAGAATACTGGACGGAAGTACCGAAAGAACCTTGCAAAGAAAACATAGCAACTGTTCAGTTGAGTAAAGATAAATTGATGGAAATTGTAGAAAAAATCAATTCCGCAAGCGGAATCCCGGAAGAGGTTCTAAAAGCTCTAGGAATAGGCGGTAAGAAGGGGAAAAAGGAATGAAATCAACCAGCAAAAAATCAACGGGTCTGCTTGGCGGGTTTGATTTTCAGCCTATTTTTTCGGAACAAGCATTAAGCCGAAGTGAGCCAAAGGAAGAAGAAGCAAGCCAAGCAAAGCCGAACGAAGCCGAACAAGCACCAATTAAGCCAGATGAAGCCACAGACAGACATGCACAGCCTAATGAAGCACAGTTAAGCAATATTAAGCCGAAGCAAGCCAAAGACGGCAAAATGCAGCCAAACAATGCCATAGTCAGCGAAAGTAAGCCAAAGAAGCTGAAACAGGCGAAAGAAGTTCAACGTCTTATCGAACAAGGCGATGTTCCCGGTGCACTAGCCGAAGCTGGCTTGACAAAGAAAAAAATCCCAATGCCAGAATCGCATCAAGGCGTTGCAAGCGGTGATGGCAAGCGTTCAAAGCGCATTACCATCCTTATGAGCGAGGAAGAACGCAAGTATATCAACCGTGAAGCAAGGCGGCACGGAATGACGATTGGACAGTTCGTTTACGCTCTGGCGGTTGCAGCGGCAGAAGGAAAGATTGAATTGGAGGATTTCTTGGAGGATTGACGTATGATGAGGTCGAAGGAATTTTACGAAGGAAGTATTATCCGTTTACAGAAAATGATTAAGCACGGCATTTACGTTCTTTTGTTCGATGCTTTTGCTGTAGCAGTTCAGATTCCGTTTATCTTTGCTGGTAAAGGAGTTGCAGCGCCCTTGATTTTGTCCATCGCCGTATCTTTTGCGGCGGGGTTTAGCTTTAACACGCTTGTGGATAGCAAAAGACAGATTGATATGTACAAGGCAGATATGAAATTGTACTACACCAAAGAAGAATAATCTATGTGAAAGGAGAAAAAATGCGCACATACAAGCCACGCAAGCACAGAAGCAAAGAGGAACAAGCCAAAATAAACGCAGAGGTAGCAAAACGTAAAGCAAAACTGGCTGAAAAGTACAATACTGACACGCAGCATTACAAGGGTATTCCTGTTGAGCTGATTGTAAGAGAGGACTACGGTTGCTACAAAGCAAAACGTTTCAAAATCAATGGGAGCAATCAGAACGTGTGGATTCCAAACTGCTATCTTGAGGATGACGGAACAATCAGAGCAAACGTAAACATTGATTTTGTATTTCGTCAATCGGTAAACCAGTTAAACAAAGCTGGCATTACGCAAGCCATTATTGGCATCAAGCGTAAAATGCCTTGTGCGGAAACGTACAATCTTAAAAACACCATGCAGAAAATCGGAGATAATGGTAATTATTAAAAATGGAGGCAATACCAATGCGCACAAATGGGCAACTTTGCAAATGTGATAGATGCGGAGCGACATATTTTGTAAAACTTTTGAAAACTGGCGATATGGATGGTGGCTTTTCTCATTGGGAAAAGTTTGAAGAAGCACCCGGATGGGCAAAAATTGACGGAATGGAGCTTTGCTGTAAATGCCATAATGAATATTTGAACATGGTCGCTCGTTGGAAAAATAAAATAATTGAAGATTCAAAGAAATCCAAAATTCAATCATAAAAACACCCCTGTGCAACCATCAAGGCTACACAGGGGTTTACTTTACTTATCAGCAATGCAATCCCAGTAGAGATATGCCTTTCCGTCTGCGGCATCTGCGTCCTCAAGGAAAGCCTTTGCCATGTCAGCGTAGAAGCCCGGAGTGTCAACGGACTGACGCTTTGCGACCTGACAATAATCCGAGTACATCATGTTCATGACAGCCCAGAAATCGTTCGGGTCGCAGGTGATGTTGCGCTGTTTCGCAACGTCCTGCGTCTGTTCCAGCGTCCAGTGACAGCCTTTTGTGCCGTCGGCGTTCACCATACTGTCGCACCATTCCTCCGCTTCATCGTGGGTGAGGTGCTGGCGTGGCATCTTGATGGAGCGGCTGTCTGCGCCGCCACGTTCGTACTGACCAGGCCGCTTGTTCCATTCTCCGTTCTGCGAGAAGCCGATTTGCGGCATTTTGCGCCCATTCTCTACGTCAGGGTAGCGGGGGATAGGATAGGGGTCGATGTAGCGGTTCTCCTCCTGCGGATAATAGGGATAGCGGTCGCTGCCACCTTCCAGCTTACGCAGACGGCGTTCCATCTCACGTTCCCTGCGGTCACGCTCTTCCTCAAGGCGGTCACGTTCCGGCTCACGGTTTTTGTCGTGGTCACGGAGCATCATCATGCGGCGAAAATTAGTCTTGCCCATAATCTACACCTCCTCAAGAAATAGACGCGGGCGCGCCAGCGTGGGAGCGGCAGAAGCAGCCAAGATACTTGAACGTGCCGGTGCCGGTCGCAGACGTTGCAACGCGGGTAGCATAGCGGGTGCGGGTGTGGATGCTCTCAGCGGTTGCCTGAGCGCAGTTGCAGTCGGTCAGAGGGTAACGAGTTGCCCCGTCACCGACCGTGATAACGACTGCTGCGTTGATAGTAGTGCTTTCAGGGATAGACTGTGAAACCACGATGCACACTTTAGAGCCGTCAAGATACGCACCAGCGGGGATAGCGATAATCAGCTGGTTGTTTTCGCTATCAAAGTTGACAGCCGTTGAAATTACTAAGTTTTTGCAAAGTTTGCAGCTTGTTTTGCAAGCCATAGTGTTTTCCTCCTAAAAAATCAGGGGCAGAGGTGTCTTACCCCTGCCCCGATGGTTCACCCGGTGTTATCGGGGAGTGTGTTGGTTAGCAGCAGCCGCAGCAGTTCACGCCCAAGTTGGGGTTCGCTACCTGATAAGCGGGAATCGGACGAGGATTGACCCGGTTCAGGATAGTGTCGGTCTGGGCGCTCATCGCAGAGGTCAGAAGCGCATTCTGCCGATCCTGAGAAGCGGCGAACTTCAAGTTCTGGTTCTCAGCGGTCAGAGTGGCGATCTTATCCTGCGTGAAGTAGTCCATCATGCTGCGGAAGTTGGCGTTGCAGTTGTCGATAACTGCGCGGGCGTTGTCTGCGATAGCCTGACGGGTAGCGCAGTCCTCCGTTGCAATGGTGTACTTCAGGTCGCCGATGAGCTGCTTGTTCTCGCAGCAGCAAGATGCAAGCTGCGTGGCAAGTGCGGTCTGACCCGCCTGCCGTGCGTTGCCTTCCTGCATGATAGCAAGGCTGATGGCGTTGTCGCCGTTGGAAACGCTGCGTTCCAGACCGTTCACCAGCTGTGCGTTCTGGTAGCCAAGCTGACAGATTGCGCTATTCACGCCTGCAAAGCCGTTCGCAATGTTGGTGTTGACGCCGTTCATCTGCGCCAGCTGGTCATAGCCCAGAGAGCAGATACCGCTCTGGATGCCCGCCAGAGAACGGGAGGTATCCTGCTGGTAGAAGCCCTCAGACAGAGCCGCGCGGGTGTCTGCACCGCCCTGACCAGCTGCGCCAGTGCCGACCAGATAGGGGATGTAGGCGTTCATGCCATTGTCGCCACCGTTCCGGCCATAGCCGTTTGTGCCCCAGCCGAAGATGATGGCGAGGATGATAACCGCCCACAGACCTTCGTTTCCGAAGAATCCGCCGTTGTTATTGCCGCCGTCCTGCCCAGCCAGATAGCCAGTTGCAAAATCGTCCATAACAAAACTCCTTTCGGTTTTGCGTTATGCTATCCCACCGCCGTGTGCGATGGGCGAAGCCAAACAAATGCGGTTTTTGTCAAGTCCGCAAAACTGAGAAGCGTTTCGCTTAGAGGGATGCGTTATCGGGGCAGCGTCAGGTTCAGGACGCTTGCCAGCTGGTTCAGGTCGATGCCACGCTCTTTGGCGAGGTTCTGCGCCATCGTTCGGAGCTGTGCTTCGTTTTTGCCCTGAATCAGGTTTAGCCCCTGCATGATGGGTGCGCTCTGCCCACCCAACTGCTGGATAAGCCCCATCGGGTTCTGCCCTGCACGAGCCAGATTCGCAAGCTGCATGATAGGGCTGTGAGTAATCATGTCAAACGGAGAGGACATTACTTATTCTCCTTTCTTTGCTGCGGCAGTGGGCTTAGAAAAGCTCTTCTGCCATTTTTCCAGCTCATCCAGCCGGTGCACAAGGGCGTTGTACTGCTCAATAGGCACATACTGCTGTGTCGGTGCAGCGGTCTGCTGTGCCTGTTGTGCTTGCATCTGCCGCCATGCTTCCGGGCTGTAAAACTCCTGCACATAGGATTCGCAGGTATCCGGGTTAAGCCGCTTGCAGTAGATCACGCCGCTGCGCAAGTCCGGGCAGTAGGTCGGTCTGCCGTACAGGTCAGAAGGTATCGCCAGAAATTCCTCCCTGCTGGAAACAGGTCTGCCGAGCAACCAGCCGCCATCTTGTGCCGACTGCTGAACAGGCTGTTGCCCATTCATCGGCTGCGGACGCTGCGGCTGTGCCTGTTGCATCTGCGGGTTCGGCAGGGAAGTGGCAAGGCCTACCGTGCCCATGCCGCCGTAAGGATTGACAGGCTGCTGCGGAACGTAGGGCGATCCGGGTGTCGGATAATAGCTCATAATACATCCCTCCTTGTGCTCCAAGTGTACCGCATC
>ERZ1035027.642-NODE-642-length-18908-cov-6.180979_pt1 | contig 18908 bp, 13 predicted proteins | sample MGYA00520604_ERZ1035027 | MGnify/ENA primary metagenome ERZ1035027 (study PRJEB33766, sample SAMN09781743) | gut metagenome | biome: gut microbiome | host: Homo sapiens | place: Madagascar | study: EMG produced TPA metagenomics assembly of the PRJNA485056 data set...
CAAGCGCCAACGCATGGCCCGTGGCAAACACTGCAGGTAGATTGAACGCTGCTGCGCCAAACGAATCGCCGCAGTAGCAGCAGCGACAATCCGCGACTGCTGCGACTGCAAACGTGGCTGCGAGCGTAAACGCGGCTGCGAGCGCAAACGCGCCCGCGCGCAGACCGCAGTGGCGATGGCAAGCCGCAGCTGTGGCGAGCGGAAACGCAGCTGCGCAGACCGCAAACGCGGCAATTAGATCGCAGCAGCGGCGATAAACCGCAGCGCACGAACAGCGGCGGGCCTGCTTTCAGCAGGCTCGCCGCCACATTTCGTCAGCCCGGACGCTTTGGCGGACGTTTTGTTCGGGCAGCTCGAACAAGGTTCGGCGGGTTTCGGGGCCTCCCGTTAGCTCACGCACACCACGTGCAGGACGTCCCCGTCCACGGTGAAAGCCACGTCAAGACCCGCGTATGCCAGGTGGTAGACGCGGGTCGGCTCATGTTTGCTGCCAGCGCGCCGCGGGTCCTGGCGCAGCACCTCCGTCAGGCCGGCCAGCTTGCCGGCGGGCACTTCGGCCTGCAGTTGCTCGGGAAAGTCCACGTCAAGCTCATGCCGGGGCGCGTCTTCGACCCCCCCGCCGCAGGCGTCGGGGTGGCAGTCGGCGAAGGGGATGTAGGGCTTGATGTCGTAGATGGGTGTACCGTCGCGCAGGTCCGCGCCCAGCACGTGGATGACGGGGCCGGCGTCCGTGAGCTCTACGCGGTCGAGTTTCACGCACGTCAGCCCGATGGGGTTCGGGCGGAACGGGCTGCGCGTGGCGAAAACGCCTACGCGCTCGGCGCCGCCCAACCGCGGCGGCCGCACGGTAGGAGACCAGCGCGCGGGCTTGGGGGAGGCGGCAACAGGTGCGGGCGCGCGCTCGCCTGCCGCAGCGGCCGCTCGCGCGCCGGCGACGTCGGCGGCGCCTCCGCCAGGTTCGCCGTTCTCGAAACGCCACAGCAGCCATAGGTGCGAGAAGCTGTCGATTCCGGCAACGGCGCTGTTCAGCGCGTATTCCGGTTCGAACACGATGCGCCCTTGCAGATGCGGGGCAAGGAAGCTGTTGCGGGGGATGCCGAACTTCTGCGGCAAATCGGTGTGTATGTGAGCGATAGGTTTCATGCGCGCTATTGTATCGCGACGCGCTGCCCCCGGCCGCGCCGCTCGCCGAAGGTTCTGTGGCATCTGCGTTGGAATCCGCCGGCATTTACTGCTATGAAAGTATCAAATGCGGCATCCGATGCCGCTCGGCGAAGGAGGCTTTCATGGCGGATTCGAAACGGCTGTTGGCGGATGCGCTCACGGGCCTGATGGAATGCAAGCCGCTCGACCAGGTGCGCGTCGCCGAGATCGCCGCCGCGGCCGACGTGAGCAAGCAGACCTTCTATCACCACTTCTCCGACAAGTATCACTTGATGGAGTACTGTTTCCGCGACATGTTCTCCGCTCCCTTCCAACGAATGGGGACGCTTGCGCCCTTCGACGAGTGCTATATCGAGTTCCTCCAGCTGTGCCATCAGCGCAAGACGTTTCTGCGCAACGCCTTTACCTCCCAGGACGTGAACAGCCTGTATCGCGTGATGCATCGTGCGCTGCGCGACGCGTTCGGTGCCCGCGTGCGTGTGCACGGCGTACTCGACGAGGGAGAAACGGGGTTTTGCTTGGATTTCTTCTCGAAAGGCTGCGCAGGCTGCACGCGCCACTGGTTCGACCAGGGCATGGACTTCGAGGATGCCGAGTTGGTAGGCCTTATCCGCCCGTGCATGCCCGTAGGGGTTGCGAGGTATTTCGAGTAGCTGGCCGCTCGGGACGCGAACAGGGGACGGAGGTGCGTTCGCGTGGCTGCCGTCGCCGGTCGACTTCTGGGCTGTTTTGCAGGTTTTGGCCCCTGTTTTCGCCTTGAAATCTCACTTCTGGGCGGTTTCGGAGCGTCATTTTCGCATTTGCCAAATAAGCTGCGATAAAACCCCTGGTCAGGAAAATCCCATGAACGCACTCACGTTTTCGCGGCCTGCAAAACTGCCCAGAAGTAGCGGGGTCGTGGCTGGGCGTGAGCCCGTTGCGTCCTCGCGAAGGACACCGGACTCCTGTCCGTCATTCCGCCCGTTTGCCTTGCCGCCTAATCGTTACCGTAAGTGTTGCGTTCTTCCCGGTAAACGGCGTGCTATAGCGGTACACTGACAACAGTTGTAACGGTGCGGGTTTCGTCAGGGGGAGCCGCTAAGCCCGCTTATGAAAAGGGGGGTGCCGCCATGGCGGTCAATCGTTTCGTGCTCAACAACATCTCGTATCACGGCGCCGGTGCGATCGGGGAGATTCCCGGCGAGATCACGCGCCGCGGCTTCGCGAAGGCGTTCGTGTGCTCCGATCCTGACCTGGTGAGATTCGGCGTCACGGGCAAGGTGACGGCCAAGCTCGACGAGGCCGGCATCCCGTGGGAGCTCTACGATCAGATCAAGCCCAACCCCACCATCAAGAACGTGCAGGACGGCGTGGCGGCGTTCAGGGCTTCCGGCGCCGACATGATCGTGGCGGTCGGCGGCGGCTCGGCCATGGATACCGCCAAGGGCATCGGCATCATCGCGGAGAATCCCGAGTTCGCCGACGTGGTTTCGCTCGAGGGCGTGGCGCCCACGAAGAGCCACGCCACGTTCACCATCGCCGTCCCCACCACGGCGGGCACGGCGGCCGAGGTCACCATCAACTATGTCATCACCGACCCCGAAAAGGTGCGCAAGTTCGTGTGCGTCGACGTGAACGACATTCCCGACGTGGCGGTAGTCGACCCCGACATGATGGCCAGCATGCCGGCGGGCCTGACCGCTGCCACTGGCGTGGATGCGCTTACGCACGCCATCGAGGGCTACACCACGAAGGGCGCTTGGGAGCTGTCCGACATGTTCCACCTAAAAGCCATTGAGCTGATCTCGAATAACCTGCGCGCGGCGTACGCCGAGGCGAAGTCGGGCAAGCCGGGCGCCGGCCGCGAGGGCATGGCGCTTGGCCAGTACGTCGCCGGCATGGGCTTCTCCAACGTCGGCCTGGGCATCGACCACGCCATGGCGCACACGCTGTCGGCGCACTACGACACGCCGCACGGTGTGGCGTGCGCCATGCTGCTGCCGGTGGCCATGGAGTTCAACAAGCCGGTGTGCGCCGAGCGCCTGGTCGACGTGGCGCGCGCTATGGGCGTCGACGTTGCGGGTATGAGCACGGAAGAAGCCGCCGATGCCGCCATCGCCGCCGTGCGCCAGCTGTCCGCCGACGTGGAGATCCCGCACACTTGCAACGGTTTGGTGGCGGAAGACCTCGAGCAGCTGGCAACCGACGCTATGGCCGACGCTTGCTTCCCGGGCAATCCCCGCGAAGCCGACCACGCCCAAGTGGTCGACCTGTTCCGCAAGGTCATGGCGTAAGGTTGCGTTTCCGGGTGCGGTCTCGTGGACAAGACTGCGCGCGAAGGGCCGTAAACGCAGGAGAGCGTGAGTACGCCGCCAAAGGATCAGCAGTTTGAGCGACGGTAAGGGCCAGCAACTCGTTTCGAGTTGCTGGCCCTTTTTGGCGGCGAAGCGGTGCGGGCGCCGATAGCGTTACGGCGGTGCGTCGGCAGGGTCGCCACGATGTGCTTGCTTGAGTTGTATGGTCGATATCGAGCCCGGTCTGGTGTTACTTCGGGGATTTTGCGGCGCGGAGCGAGTTTCCGCTTTGCGGTCCAAGATGTCCTTTTCGCTATGGGGCGTGTTAATTACCTGGGGAAGCCGTTCGTCGATGGGGTCATTTCGGCAATCTTGGGCGCGGCTGTGCGTTTGCTATGCTGAAGCCCCCCAATTGAAGGAGGCGACATGCGCAAGAACGGCAACATGTTTGAATGGGCAATAGAGGTTGCGGTGGTCGTTGCAATTGTGCTCTTGCTGATGGGGGTATGCTTTTGGGTGGTTCCGCATCTTCAGAAAACGGATCGCTCAGCGTCGCCTACGTTCTCGGTCTTTGACGTCGAAGATGCACAATCGAAAAGGGGAAGCGTTCTGCAATCCGACGATATGGATGGCGGTATCGACGATGTGATTTTTCATGGTAAAGGGGTTGTGACGTCTTTGGACGCCGCCGCACTCATTGCGTGCATTCGCATAACGTCAGAGGATTCTTATGGTCTTGAGCAGGGTGGAGAATATCGCTTCAATTTCGATGAGCGCTTCGAGCAGGTAAAGCTTACGCTCGATGGTGTCGATGTTGGCAGCGTTGTGGATTTTCGCTATCGAGCCATTACTTGCGACAAGGAAGGAACCCTCGTGGGCGAGTTCATTACGCTGGCGCTATAGGTTGCGGAAGGGTTTCGCGGTGCCGCTTGCGCTTGTGTGGTTGGGTGAACAGGGTGGTGCGGCGCTTCCGGGGTGTCTGCGGTGCTCGTGGCCGAAAATGCGAGAGATGCGCAACTGCGGGAGGGCTCGATTGGATACCCGGGTGCAGTTGGGCAGCAAATGCGGCGTTCAAGGTCGATTTCGCCGCATCGAGACCCGGATTCGGCTCCAATCCGGGTCGTGTCGGTGCAACGCTCGGTTTTTTGTCCATCACGCGGTCTTTTACCAAGCGTGTTGCCCTCGAAGGGTCGCGTCCATCGGGCGAGATTTGCTTTGGGTGCTCTTGCGTGCTTCAAAGCGTGGACAGCAAACGCGTCAGGCGAACGAGGGGCGTCGGGCGAACAGGGGACGGAGGTGTGTTCACGACAGCGCGTTGCGCTCCCGAAGGGTTAGCGCGAACACACCTCCGTCCCCTGTTCGCCGTCTGCGGCAACCGACAGCCGGCAACTTGCAGCTTTGCGAAGCCGACCACGCCTAGATGGTCGATCTGTTCCGCAAGGTCATGGCGTAAGGCAGCCTGCGCTAGCTCCGAGCTAAGGCGTTGGCGCGGAACTAAAACGGCCGCGATAAAGGCATAACCTACTAAGGGTTGGCCCCGGAAGAGCTTCGGGGCCAACCCTTTCTCATTTGCTAGTGATTCTCTTGTGGCGTATATGCATTCCCGGTGACCCTTGGGCAGATCAAAGCCGGGGCTTTGCTTAGGCTTCGAATGGGTTGTCCTTGTCCTCGGGCTTTTGCTGGGCGGCCTGCGCTGCGAGGATGTCCGGCAGGATCGAGGAGGAGCCCTCGAAGCCCGACGGGAGCAGGATGGTCGAGGCCTTGCCGGATTCGGCGAATGACCCCATCATCTCCACCCACTGGGTGTACGTGAACAGGTCGTTCGCTTCCTTGGCCGACACGCCGGAGGACTTGATCACGTCAAGCGATGCGGCGATGCCGTCGGCGATGGCCTTGCGCTGGTTCGCGATGCCGATGCCCGTCTGCTCCATGGCCTCTGCCTGGGCGCGCGCCGCCACGACGGTCTTGGTGCGCTCGGCCTCGGCAAGCGCCTTCGCCGCCTCCTGGTCGCGCTGCGCCGAGTTGATCGCGTTCATGGAGCGCTCGACGTCCTTCGGCAGCTCGATGTCGGTGATGAGCGTGGTGATGATGTCGTAGCCGTAGCCCGCCATGAGCTCCGTCACGGAATCCTTCACGTTTTGCGCGATGAGGTCCTTGTTGTCGAACACCTCATCGAGCGTGTATCCGGGGATGGCCGAGCGCAGCGCGTCGGCGATGTAGCTTTCCATCTGGTCGATGGGGTTGCTCAGGATGTAGTAGCTGCGGTAAACGCCCGACTGCTCGACGGTCTGGGCGGGCATCTGGTCGACACGGAACTGGACCGAGACCGCCGTGCCGATGGTCACGTTGTCCTTCGTCTTGCCGTTGAGCGAGTAGCGCGCCTCTTGCGTGCGCAGGTTGACCTCGGCGGCGCGGCGCTCGATGATCGGGATCAGGAAGTGAAGGCCCGGCTGCACGATACGGTTGAACTTGCCGAGGCGCTCGATGATGGACGCCTCCTGCTGCCGCACGACGAACAGCATCGGCGAACCAAGGGCCGCGGACCCGACGGCCGCAGCGATGAACAGGATGAGCAGGGTAAGTACGATCATAGTGCTTCCTTTCTGCTGGGATGAGCTGATTTTACCGGATGGGGGTAGCCGACAACGTAAAAAATGGCGCACGCTCCGTCCGCGAATGCTTTATCCTGCTTGGTCAACCTGCTTTTGCACGAGCGCAGTGAGCTCTTTCTTGCTGTGCACGTCCAGTTTGGCGTAGATGCTGCAGGTGTGGGCTCGGATGGTGTAGATCGACACCACTTCGCGGTCGGCGATTTCCTGGGCGGTTCGGCCGCGGGCAAGGCCCAGGAACACCTCGGTTTCACGGGCGGACAGGCCCGCGGCGCGTGCGACCTCCTCGCAGGCAAGCTTCCATCTGCCTGGCTGCTTGGCTGCGCCGATACCCGAAGAATCGTCCGCCGCCTCTGCACCGCCTTCGTCCACAGGCAGCAGCATGCCGTTGATCTGCTTCTCGGAGAAGACGAACAGCACGTCGATGAGCACGGCCACGCCGATCAGGGCGATGATGACCTTCATCACGCTTTCCGAGATGTGCGACGCCTGGTACGCCATGGCCAGAAGGCTTGCCACGAGCGTGCCGCCGGACAACGCCGCATTGCCGAACGCCACGATGCGCAGCGCGCCGCCGCGCCACTGATACACCAGGTAGTACAGCATCGCCCACACCACCATGTTGTAGCACGTGCACACCACCCAGGCGCCCGACGCCACAGCAGGCGTGTTCAAGGAGAACATCGCGATGCACACGATAAGCACCGTAAGCGCGCATGCGGCAATGGAATACATCTTGGCGAACCCGTCGCGACGGGATTTCGCGAGCAGCACGGCAGCCATGATGGCGACCATGAGGGGGACCTCGATAAGCTGGGAAACTACGTTTGCGCCGATGGCGAACGTCGGCGGCACGCTGATCAGCACATATGCGCGGATCAGCTCAAGCGCCGTGGAGCATAGGCCGATGGAGGCGAGCAGCACCCAGAACCTTTGCGTCAGCTTCACCGGGGTGGCGAGCACCTGTTTTTCGCCGCGCAGGTCTTTCCGGCGTATGCAGAACAGCGAGGCGCCCATCAGGGGCAGCGCGATGAAAGCCGCAACGGCTATCGGCTGCGGGCAGCCGTTCAGCATAAAGTAGATCGCGATGGAAAAGAGCGTGCATCCGGCCAGCCGGTAAAGCGCGCGGTGGGGCGGCAGCGTGCCGAACAGGCCGGCCGCACGCACAAACAGCATGGTGGTGCCGACGCCTGCGAGCACGCAGCCGGAGTTGAACAGCACGGTGAGCGCGAGGTGGGGGACGGCTGCGCCCATCACATCGTTGCGGGCGTTGCAGATGAGGAAGGTGCCTACAGCGGCGACAAGGCCGCCAATGAACGTGGTGCGGTTCTTTGCCACCCATTTGGAGAAACGGTCGGCGAACAGCGCGACAAGCAGCAGCGTGATGAAGCATGCCAGCAGGTGCACGAGCATGAGGTTCTCCGTGATGTTGCTGTTGTCGGTCTCGTGCAGCCAAAACGATCCGGAGAACGCGATGGTGTTCCACGCGATCCAGCAGCCCAGGCCCAGATACGTCAAGCTGGGCGCCTGCCGGTCGATGGACGCGAGCGCGTTCGAGAATCGCTCGGAAGCGCTCGCGGTCGTCTTTCCTTGCGCGCGCTGGTTTCGCGCCGCGTCGTCCTGCTCGCAGATTGCCATATCCCCCCGATTCTCGATTGGCTTTCGTGTCGTTGACCGGAAGAAGGTGTGACGCCACCGGGCGAACAGGGGACGGAGGTGTGTTCACGTGTTAGGCCCTTGGGAATCCGAGATTCCGCCGTGAACGCACCTCCGTCCCCTGTTCATGTGTCCCCTTCTCTGTCTAGCCATTCTAAACCCCTACGTCCATATTCGACTAGTTAACAAGTGACCATACAACGGTGTCAACATCGTTAACTAGTGACGTAGCTGGGGTTTTGCGAAAAACGTATGGTGGTGACCGTTCCGAGACGAGGGGGTCATCATGAATATCAAGAACAAGCCGCTGCCGAGGTTCGAGGTTCCGTCGAGCTATGAGAAGTATGCGGAAGGCGGCTATCTGATGGATGTGCGCGAGCCTGAGGCCGACAGCTTCGGCGATCGCAAGCCCACCATCGCCTCGGGCGCGGGCGCTGCTGCCGTCGATCCCGCTGCCATTGTGCAGGGCGCGGCTGCGGATGCCGAATACGAGCTTCCCGATGAGCCCACGTTCGCCGATCGCGTGAACATGGTGGTCATGTGCGTCGGTTCCCAGAACGCGCTGCGCGAGGCGTTGTACAAGACGCTGGCGTTCTGCCAGCAAGCCCATGAGTTCATCGAGGTCGAGGATTTTATCGCCCAAACCGACGAGTTCGTCTACAGCCATATCATGCAGACGCCGTTCGCCATGATCCAGATGCTCGTCGACGCCGGCGGCCTTGCGCAAACGCCGCTCGATAGCGAAGGCAGCCCCATCGCCGACGAGCAGCTGGCGAACCTTTCCGAAGACGAAGCCGACGACCTGATTTCCACGTACCGCATCCAGACCACCGACGCTGGCGTCGAAACCGTGCGTCTGCTGGCGCCCGAGCGCCGCATCGAAGCGCAGCTCTCCCTGCGCCCGCATCGCCGCGATACCTATTTCGCCGTGCTCGATTTTTGCATGCAGCCGCGCAAATTCCCGGAAATCGAGGCGCTCTTCAAGAACGTTCCCGGCCTGTCGCAAGACATCGTGACCGATCATCACAAGCTTTCGCCCGATTTCTACGTCGACAAGCTTGACAAAGCCGGCGCGCTCGTATGGCGCGGCGCCTGGGTTGCAACCGACGCGGGCAAGCGCATGCTGCAAGCCCACAAACGCGAACAGGCAACCGCATAGCCGCATCCGCCGGCGAAGCGGCAGGTTGCGGGCGTGCTGGGAACTCCCGCTCGCCTGCCGATCGGCCCGCGGCTCCCTACGTGAACAGGGGACGAAGGTGTGTTCACGTTGACCCCATCGGGTGAACGCGAATCGCATTCGTGAACACACCTCCGTCCCCTGTTCGCCCCCGTTCACGTTCCCGCCCGAAAAGCAATATGGTAGCAGGAGAAACCCGCTGCCTATCGCAATAGATGAGTAAGCAATGATCAAAAGGAGGAGGAAGCTTTGTCTACGACTATGACACGTCGCTCGTTCATGAAGACGGCAGCGGTCACCGGCGCGGTCGGCGCGCTGGGGCTGGGCGCCGCCCACAACATGACGCCGAGCGACAAGGCATGGGCCGACAACGACGTGCACGAGGTCCGCACGTCCTGCCGTGCCTGCATCGCGAACTGCGGCGTTATCGCCACGGTGAGCAACGGCCGCGTCATCAAGCTGAGGGGCGATTCCATCGACCCGATGTCGAAGGGTCGCATGTGCCCGAAGGGCCTGTCGGGCATCCAGGCGTTGTATCACCCCAATCGCAACAAATACCCCATGAAGCGCGTGGGCGCCAAGCCCGGCAACCAGTGGGAGCGCATCAGCTGGGACGAGGCGGCGAAAACCGTGGCCCAGCACATGATCGACATGCGCGACAAGACCGGCAAGCACGGCCTTCTGTGCACCACGGGCGGCGGCGGCAACCCGCAGTTCTTCAGCCCGCCGCGTTTCCGCAACTTCTGGGGCGCCGGCAACGTGTTCGAGCCCGGCTGCGCGCAGTGCTTACTGCCGCGTGCCTTCACCATGCCGCTGGTCAACGGCATCGACAATACCTCTATCGCCGACTCCGGCTGCTTGGAGCTGTACAAGCCGGCCAAGTACGGTGGGTTGACGGAAGTCTACGTTATGTGGGGCACCGCTCCCGCGTGGCATTCGCCTTCCACCTCCGGCCGCTGCGTGGCCGAGCTGCGCGAGAACGGCTGCAAGACCGTCGTCGTCGACCCGCGCTTCACCGCCGATGCCAGCAAGGCCGACGTGTGGCTGCCCATCAAGCCCGGCACCGACATGGCCATGATGCTCGGTTGGATGCACTACATCATCGAGAACAAGCTCTACGAGAAGATCCCCGGCTACGAGACCTTCTGCGAGCAGTGGACGAACCTGCCGTTCCTCGTCGACCCGCGCGACAACGTCAGCCTGCCGCCCGTTGCCGAGGACATCACCAAGGACGGCCAGCTGCTGCGCGCTTCCGCCGTGTTCGACGACGTTGACGCCGCCAACGAGGGATACGTGTACTTCGACACCGAAACCGGCAAGGTTACCAAGGCATTCGCCCTGGGCCCCGACAACGAGGGCACGTACCACCCGCAGCTGTTCGGCACGGTTGACGTCACGCTGAAAGACGGCAGCACCATCACGTGCAAAACCGCCTTCCAGGCCTACAAAGACCGCTGCGCCGACTTCGATTTGGACACGGTTGCCGAAATCACGGGCTGCAAGAAGGAAAAGATCATCGAGGCTATCGAGCTGTATTGCTCCAGCGCGCACGGCGGCATTTCGCTGGGCGTGGCTACCGACCAGTACCCGGGTTCCGCGCAGGCCGCCATCGGCGCCGCGGCGCTCGACTGCATGACGGCGCACCTGTGGCATTCCGGCTGCCCGGCCAACAAGGTGGGCGGCCAGGGCTCCAAGGGCCTTACCGCGTGCGAATCAATCATCTTCCCGGCGGGCTTCATCGGAGACACAAAATACCAGTTCCAAACCGACGACGCCGTTTTGGAGCGTTTGGGCTATTGCGAGCACAAGGGCCTGGGCGGCTGGGTGCACAGCCACATTCCCACGGTGCTTTCCGCCGTGCTTACCGGCGAGCCCTACCAGCCCAAGGTGTGGATCGAGCGCTCGGGCAACAAGATGGCCGCGCTGGGCAATTCCAGCTCGTGGGTCGAGGCCTTCCCGAAATTCGACCTCATCGTGCACGGCTACATGTACCCGACCAGCTTCACCACCGAGGCGGCCGACATCGTATTCCCCGTGTGCGAGTGGCTTGAGAACGCGTACGCGCAGAAGCGCCTGAACGTGAACCTCATGCGCAAGCCGGTGACCAACCTGTTCGAGGCCGCCGACGAGATCATGATGTGGGGCAAAATCGCCGAGGCCATGAGCGACCCCACCTCGGATTTGTACGACGAGAACATGGAAGCCTGCATGGACGCCGACAAAATCGGCAGCCCCATGGTTCCCCCGTATTGGAAGACCATCAACGAGTACTGGGATTGGGTCGCCCAGCAGGGCGGCGACAAGTCGGTTACCACGATGGCCCAGGCCATGGACGTCTTCCCCGAGAAGTGGGCCGAAGACGACGAGTACTGGGGCGGCACCGAATACGACGGCTATTGCAAGGTGAGCACCGGCGACGACGTTTCCGGCAAGGTTGACCCGGGCATGGCAAGCGGCACGGCCGACGACGGCAAGGTTACCTACACGGGCTTCTCGAGCACCGCTGCGCGCGACATCGTTGACAACCCGAAGAAGTGCGCGCCCTACGCCGACACCATGCTGTATGTGGGCCGCCATGGCAACGAGAAGTTCGAGATGCCGGCTTCGGTGATCGACTACAACCCCATGCCGTACTACTTCACGCCCGAGGACCAAACCGAATTCGGCGACGAGTACCCGCTGCGCCTGACCGAGGGCCGCATCCCGTACTACCACCACGGCACGCTGCGCAACAACCCCTACCTGCGCGAGCTGTACCCGGCGCCCGAACTGTGGATCAGCCCGGAAAACGCCGAGAAGTACGGTGTGGCCGACGGCGATTGGGTGAACGTGAAAAGCCCCCGCACCGACGGCAAAGACGTGTTCCGCGACATCACCACGGGCGTGTCGAAAGACACCGTGATGGCGAAAAGCGCCAGCGAGGCCGACGGCCCCAGCGAATTCGCGCCGGGCAAGGAGCTCACCGCCGACGCCCAGGCCATCGTGTCCGACGGCATTTACGCCGTGGCGCGCGTCACCAAGGGCATCGCGCAAGACTCGGTGTACATGGAGCGCTTCTGGAACCCCGAGTTCCTGGAAGACGGCTCTGACGGCCGCAAGTCGTGGACGACCGAGAACATGAACGTGCTCACCAAGAACACGGGCTATTACAACCCCGAGTTCGGCACGTATACGCTGCGCGGCATTCACGTGAAGATTGCCAAGACGCAGCGCCCGGAGGGCATCTGGTACGAGCCGACCGACTTCGAACCCTGGATGCCTGAGCCCACGGAAAACACGGGAGGAGCGTTTTACACCAAATGAGCCGCAATTGCTTAGTTGTTGACCTGGATAAATGCATCGGCTGCCACGCGTGCGAGGTGGCCTGCAAGAACGAGAACGGCATCGCCTTGGGCGAGTACTGGAACCGCGTGCTGCAGATCGGCCCGCACGGGACCTTCCCCGACCTGGAGCAGTATTGGCTGCCCGTGCAGTGCCAGCAGTGCGAGGACGCGCCCTGCGTGCACGTGTGCCCGACCGGCGCGAGCTACCGCGACGCCGACGGCAAGGTGCTGGTGGACAAGGAGAAGTGCATCGGCTGCAAGTACTGCATGATGGCCTGCCCTTATGGCGTTCGTTCGTGGAACACTAAGGAGAAGGCCGTCGAGAAGTGCACCCTGTGCGGACAGCTGACCAGCGCCGGCCAGGAGCCCGCGTGCGTGGCCGCGTGCTGCGCGAACGCCCGCTTCTATGGTGACCTGGACGACCCGAGCTCCGACGTGTCGAAGGCCGTGGCGGCAGCCGATCCGGCAAGCGTGCACACCCTGCACGATGCCGGCAACAAGCCGCTGACGCGCTACATCCTGTCGGACAAGATCGCCACGTGGCACGACGTGGACGCCATCAAGCCGGCGTCCGACGCGCAGGACGCCGCGTGGTTCGCGAAGGAGGCGTAAGGCATGGAGATCCAATGGTCCCTGGTTTTGTTCACGGCCCTGACCGGCATGGGCGGCTGCATGTTCGCATGCGTCGCCGCCGATGAGTTCCTCGGCCGTGCGAAGGCCGCGGCGTTTCCCGCGGCTGTGGCGGCGCTGGTGATCGCGGTCGTTGGCGGTCTGGCTTCCGTGACGCACCTGTCGCATCCCGACCGCATCATGGGCGCGCTGAGCCACCCGACGTCGGGTATCTTCACCGAGGCGTTGCTGGTGGGCTGCCTGTGCGTGTGCGTGGTGGTGTACCTGGTGCTGGTGAAGCGCGAGGCCGCCGCGGGCGCCCGCAAGGCCGTCGCCGTGATTGGCGCGGTGTTCGGCGTGCTGCTGAGCTTCATGGCGGGCGAGTCCTACCTGATGGAGGCGCGTCCGAACTGGTGCAGCCAGCTGCTGCCGCTGGGCTACCTGCTGACCGCGGTGTCCGAGGGTATCGCCGCCTACCTGGTGGTCGTGGCCGCTAAGGCCAAGGGCGCTGACGTGGCGCCGTACGGCCGTGCGCTGCTGGTCGGCGGCGTGCTGGCCGCGGTGGGCGCTGCCGCCTACGTGCTGTGGGCGGGTCCTGCCGACGGCGTGCAGTGGGCGCTGCTGGTTGTGGCGGTGCTGGGCGCCGGCGCGGTGCCGGCCGCATGCGGCGCGCTGCTCGGCAAGAAGCCCGAGAGCCTGATGGCCATGGCCGCCGGCTCGCTGGCCTGCGCATTCGTGGGCGCGGTGTCCTACCGCTGCATCATGTGGCTGATCACGGTCCCGATCGCGAACCTGTTCCTGAACGTGCTGTAAGCGTAAGGCTGGGGGAGGGGATGCCCTTCCCCAGCCGCCTCGCGATGAATTCGCGGTTCGTATTCGCCTCTCCCCATCTCCCTCCCTTCCTCCGGCGAATGCGAACCGCGAGCGCATCGAGCATGGCAACGGGCCGTGTCCGCGATGCGGCTAACGAAAATCGATACTCGGCTCTTGCGCACGGCTTGCCCGTTCGCGCGGGGCGGCAATGGACGTGAGCGCCCGAAGACAAGCGGGCGCTTCGGCAGAAAGGGGCGATCATGACCGACGGAAACGCGGTGCAGGTGCAGCAGCAGGAAGAGCGCGATCAGCTGATTTCCCAGCTCATCGAGGTGAATGCCGGGCGTGCGGCGTACTATCGCATGCTGGGCGAGCTGTTCTTCCGCGAGTTGACGCAGGAGCAGGTCGAGCATCTGGCGGGCATGGATTTCGCCGGAATGGACGGCGGCGATGAGCTCATCGCCCAGGGCTATGACGACATGCGTCGCTACCTTCGCCATGTGAATTCCGGCACGCGCCAGGCGCTGGCCTGCGATTACGCGCATACGTTCCTGGCGGCGGGGAATTACGAGACGTTCGCCGCCACGCCGTTCGAAAGCGTGTTCACCAGTCAGCTCGGGCTCATGATGCAGGAGGCGCGCGACGATGTCTACAAGATGTATTGCGAGCAGGGCATCCAGCCGCAGGCAGATTTGCATGTGCCCGAGGATCATGTGTCGTTCGAGTTCGAGTTTTTGGCGACGGTCATCGAGCGCACGAACGCCGCGCTCTTGACGGGCGATTTTGCGCGTGCTCAGGCGCTTGCCGAAACGGTCTCCGATTTTCACCGATTGCATCAACTCAACTGGATCGACGATCTATGCGATGCCGTGCTCGATGTGGCCGAGACCCGTTTCTATCGCGGAGTCGCGAAGGTGACGCGCGGGTTCGTGCATATGGAGACCGAGGTCGTCGCCGACGAGCTCGAGGTGCTGCAAGGCCTGGCGGACAAGCAGGCTGCGTAGCGCGTTTCGCCTGATGAATCGGGCGGAAAGGGCCGTGGGGGGGTGCGGCCGTAAGACGAGAAAGGATAGGGTTATGGGCGATCAGCCGAGCATCACGCGTCGCGGGGTGTTGGTCGGCGCCGGCGCCGTGGCCGGTATGTTTGCGGTCGGCGGCGCGGCGTACGCGCTTGAAGGCGAGGATCGAGGGCTTTTGCGCCCTCCCGGTGCGCAGGACGAGGCGCATTTCCGTGCCACTTGCTTGAAGTGCAACCGTTGCGAGACGGCCTGCCCGCAGCACTGCCTGCGCACGGGCGTCCTGGAAGACGGCCTGCTCAACTGGCGCACGCCCATCATGGATTTCCATCGCGGCGTTTGCGACTTTTGCGGTATCTGCGAGGACGTGTGCCCGGCGGGTTCAATCGCGGGCGCGCATGATCCCGCGCAGGTCATCGGCGTCGCGGTCGTCGACCGCGAGCGCTGCATCGCATGGGCCCAAGGCGGTTGCCAGGTGTGCGTCGATGCATGCCCGTACGGGGCCATCGCGCTCGACGACGCGAATCGACCCGTTGTCGACCAGGCGAAATGCAACGGATGCGGCGCGTGCGAGAACGCATGCCCGTCGAACAGCTACCTCGCGTTCGCCGGCGGCACCGACCGCGGCATCAACGTGCACGCAGCAGGGAAGGAGGCATAGGCGATGAGCGATAAGGAAAACAGCGCGCCCAAAAAGTCCCGCTTCCGCACAGCGCGGGGCTGGGTTGCGTTCGCGTGCGTGGCGTTCGCGCTGGCGGGCATGGCGTTCCGCGTGGGAATCGGCACGCCCTCGGCGTTCGGCGTCCAGCAGATTTCGGCCATTTGCCCGCTGGGCGCCCTCGAGACCATGGCGGGTGCAAAGGGCGTCATGCTGCACCCGCTGCTGCTGTTCGTGCTGGTTGTGGTGCTGATTGCCCTGGTAGGCAAGGCGTTCTGCGCCTGGACGTGCCCTGTTCCCTGGCTGCAGAAGTTCTTCCGCCCGAAAAAGCGTGGCGCGGCGAAGGGCGGTGTCGGGCGCGACGCCCCGACGAAGGGCGGGGCGGGGCATGGCGTTCCGGCTTCTCGCAACGACCCCGGTGCGGCTTCCGCCCAGGTGGAGCCGTCGGCTGCCGGCGCGGCGCAAGCTGTTGAATTCGGGGAAGAACGGGCCGCCTGCGCGCCCTCCGCGTGTGCGGCCTGCGCGGGTGCGGCGGCGTGCGCGAAGGCGCTCGCGCCGGTTGGCGGCAAGCGCGATGGCGTGCAGCTGGATAGCCGTCATGCGGTGCTGGCGGGAACGCTGGCATCCGCTGCCGTGTTCGGCTTCCCGGTGTTTTGTCTCATCTGCCCGGTCGGTTTGACGTTCGCGACTATCATTGGGCTGTGGAACCTGGTGCAGTTCAACGAGCCATCATGGGCGCTCGTCATCTTCCCAATCATCCTGATTGCGGAGGTCACGGTGCTGCGTAAGTGGTGCAGCAGGATCTGCCCCATATCCGCCCTGGTCAGCCTGCTGTCGAACCTCAACGTCACGTTGCGACCGCGGGTCAAGGCCGATGTGTGCCTGCGTAGCCGCGGCGTGGATTGCCATTCGTGCGTCGATGCCTGCCCCGAGCAGCTCGACCCGCATTCGGGCCGCATTCCCGAGTGCTCGAAATGCGGCAAGTGCGTGGATGCCTGCCCTGCCAAGGCCATCAGCATCAAGCTGCTGAAGTAGTCGGCGGCCAGCTCACCCTGCGAGTTCGTATTGCCCCGCGTGCTTCGCGGCGCATAGCTTGCGCTCAGCGGACGCGCTGGCGAACAGGCGGCGTGCCCCCATGCGCCCGCCGCCCCCATCTGCTTTCGTCGGTTCCGTGAAAACGCGGCCTTGCGTGGGCCTGCTCCGCGGGGCGGCTTATCATGGATGGCAGACGAGAGAAACATGCGCGGGCGCCAGATGGGAAACGCCGCGCTGATATGGGGGAACACATGCTGCTGAGCGAACTTGCGCGCGGACAGGCGGGCGTGGTCGAGGCTGTGCACGGCGAAGGGTCGGTTCGCCGTCATTTACTGGATATGGGGCTTACGCCCAATGCGGTGGTCACGCTGCAGAAAGCGGCTCCCATGGGCGACCCGATCCAGGTGACGGTGCGCGGCTACGAGCTGACGCTGCGCTTGAGCGAAGCCGACAACGTGCTCGTTCGGGCGCTCGACCCGCAGGATCGCCCCGCCGCCTCGACCGGCGGCGACGCCGCGCGCTCGCAGGCCGCCGGCGCCGCCGCGGCTCCCGCGGCCCGTGCCGATCGCAGCCCGCTGCCGCACCCCGGCCTCGGCGAGTTCGGTCCGGCCGAGGAGGCCTATCGCGCCCACGCGCGCCGCGCCGCCGCGAAGACCGGCCCGCTCACCTTCGCGCTGGTGGGCAACCAGAACTGCGGCAAGACCACGCTGTTCAACCAGCTCACGGGCGCGAACCAGCACGTCGGCAACTTCCCGGGCGTCACGGTCGACCGCAAGGACGGCGCCATTCGCGGGCATGCTGAGGCAACCGTCACCGACCTGCCGGGCGTGTACTCGCTGTCGCCGTACTCCAACGAGGAGATCGTCACGCGCGACTTCCTGCTCGACGAGAAGCCCGACGGCATCATCAACATCGTCGACGGCACCAACATCGAGCGCAACCTGTACCTGACCATGCAGATTATGGAGCTGGGCATCCCCATGGTGCTGGCGCTCAACATGATGGACGAGGTCGAGGCCAACGGCGGCACCGTGCGCGTGAACGAGCTCGAGGCTGAGCTGGGCATTCCCGTGGTGCCTATTTCCGCGGCGAAGAACGAGGGCGTCGACGAGCTGGTCGACCACGCCCTGCACGTGGCGCGCTTCGACGAGGCGCCCGGCCGCATCGACTTCTGCCCCGCAAGCGCGCAAGAGCACGACCCGCTCGGCGCGGTGCACCGCTGCATCCATGCCACGGCGCACATCATCGAGCCGTACGCCGAGCAGGCGTCCGTCCCCGCGCGTTTTGCCGCCACGAAGATGGTCGAGGGCGACGAGCTGATCGCCCGCAAGCTCGACCTGCCGGAATCCGCCGTCTCGTCGGTGCGCGAGCTGACGGCCGCCATGGAGGCCGATGCCGGCATGGACGCCGAGGCGGCGCTGGCCAACATGCGCTTCGCCTTCCTGGCGAACCTGTGCGACAACACCGTGGTCCGTCCGCATGAAAGCCGCGAACACAAGCGCAGCGTTTCCGTCGACAAGCTTCTGACCGGGCGTTATACCGGTATCCCGTGCTTTTTCGCCATCATGGCCGCGGTGTTCGTGCTCACGTTCAGCTTCGTGGGCGCCGCGCTTTCCGACCTGGTGAGCACCGGCGTCGACGCGGCCCTCGAGGCGCTGGCCGCCGGCTGCGAGGCGTGGGGGCTCAACCCCGTGGCGCAATCGCTGCTGGTCGACGGCATCGGCGCCGGCGTGGGCGCGGTCATCGGCTTTTTGCCCACCATCGTTACGCTGTTCTTCTTCCTGTCCATCCTCGAGGACTCGGGCTACATGGCGCGCGTGGCATTCGTCATGGACCGCCCCATGCGCAAGATCGGCCTGTCCGGGCGCTCCATCGTGCCGCTGCTCATGGGCTTCGGCTGCTCGGTGCCGTCGATCATGGCAACGCGCACGTTGTCGAGCGAACGCGACCGCAAAATGACCACCATGCTGGTGCCGTTCATGAGCTGCAGTGCGAAACTGCCTATCTATTCCCTGCTTGTGGGCGCGTTTTTCCCGCGCGCGCTGCAACCGGTGGTTATGATAGGCCTGTACGCGTTCGGCGTGGTGGTGGGCATCTCGTTCGCGGCCGTGCTCAAACGCGCGCGTTTCCGCGGCCAGCCCGTGCCGTTCGTGATGGAGTTGCCGAACTACCGCCTGCCCGCCGCGAAAAGCGTGGCGCGTCTGGTGTGGGACAAGGCGAAGGGCTTCGTGAAGAAGGCGTTCACCGTGGTGCTGGCCGCGTGCGTGATCATCTGGTTTTTGCAGACGTTCGATGCGCGCCTGAACGTGGTCGACGACGTCGACGCCAGCCTGCTCGCGGGCATCGGCGGGCTGATCGCCCCGCTGTTCGCGCCGCTGGGCTTCGGCGATTGGCGCGCGGCAACGGCCCTCATGACGGGCTTCATGGCGAAGGAGAGCGTGGTATCCACGTTGACGCAGGTCATGGGCGAGGGAGTGGATTTGACCATGCTGTTCACGCCGGTGACGGCAATGGCGTTTCTGGCGTTCGTGCTGCTGTACACGCCGTGCGTGGCGGCCATCGCCACCGTGCGCAG
>ERZ1035027.643-NODE-643-length-18885-cov-7.970685_pt1 | contig 18885 bp, 25 predicted proteins | sample MGYA00520604_ERZ1035027 | MGnify/ENA primary metagenome ERZ1035027 (study PRJEB33766, sample SAMN09781743) | gut metagenome | biome: gut microbiome | host: Homo sapiens | place: Madagascar | study: EMG produced TPA metagenomics assembly of the PRJNA485056 data set...
AATAAATTATTTTACATATAAATTCTTGCAAATACATTATATCGCGAGTGAAAAATCTCGTCAATCTTGAACGAAAAAAGAGCATATATTACGAAAATTTTCCAAGTTGTCCAAATCCATGGACAACTTTTTATGTTTTATGTGAAAATCCGTGATATACTCCTATCGTTGAATGTTATAGGCTCAATGCGTGGAATGGTGGAAGCGTGGTTTGAGCAACTATTTAAATATCTACTTCTGTAGATTACGATAGAACCCCAAGCTGCCGTTACGTTTGAGCAACTATTTAAATATCTACTCCTGTAGATCGTGCCATCGGGAGCTGTGTTTGCAGGTTTGAGCAACTATTAAAATATCTACTTCTGTAGATATCACACCATACTCAAATGTGGTCTTGTTTGAGCGATTATTAAAATATCTACTTCTGTAGATCTGTCGGATATACGTAATTCGTGTCCGGTTTGAATAATTGTTAATAGGAGAATGCTGACTATTGGGTATCGCACCAACGTGATATTAGTTGTGAAGGGATTGCACAAATTCGTTCAAAATCATTGCAATTTGTTGCAGAATAAAGTATTATATTACCATAAGAATTGATTTTGTAATAAAAGAGAGCGTTTAGAACAGTTTGTCAAGCTGTATATATGCTCTCTTTCTTTTATTGGCAGGAATCAGTAACTGCCGGCGTGCAAGAATGGAAGGAGGATAAAAAAACACAAAAAGATTACAAGTTAATACTTTGAATGAGTAAAGAACAAAGCAATAGCGCTATGTTCTTTTTTTTACATCAAAAGAAAAAAAGGAGAAACGAAAAATGGAGAAACAGATAAACTTATCTATTGATATGGATGGCGTTCTTGCAAAATTCAATGAGAATTTGCAGGCAGAGGAACTTCTCTTTGAAAAAGGGTATTTTCTCAATCTAGAACCACAGCGCAATGTAGTGCGCGCTCTATATAATGTGTGCTTCTTGGACTGGGACGAAGATATCTCCATCCGTCCAAGAATTCTTTCGGCGTTTCTTACCGAGAGCAAGTATGCATTAGATGAAAAGAAGGCCTGGCTGAAAAGAGAGGTCCCAGCGCTCAGCAAAAATTACACCTTTTGCGAATGTGGACAAAGTAAAAGCAATTTTATAAAGTCCACAGAATTAGCCAATAGAGACATCTTAATTGACGATTACGGAGTTAACTGTAAGAGCTGGATGGAAGCCGGCGGGGTCTATATAAAGGTTTCTAGGAACCGGAAAGATGCCAGACAGGAAAGGACAAGGCATGAATTTGTGTTTTCGCCGGACATGTCTCCAACTGAGATAGCAAATGTAATAAAAAAAGCAATTAAAGAGTCTACTGAGAAGAGGGGAGGTGCGAATTAATATGTATGATGCAAAAGTATTAATTAAAAACGCCTCATCTACTGATCAGCAAAAGAGCGAAAGTGAACCCGGCGCTATAACTTTGGAAAGTCCAGAAGTTAAACAGATTCAAGGAACTCTGCACAGCTTATATGAGAATATGAGATTGTTAAGATCCGAGCTTAAGAAAAGATCATTTGATGAAGAAGCGGCATTTGAGCTCTTCGACGACTTTTTAGGCTATTCTTTTCTGTTCTTTGACATGCTCGGCGAACAGAAAAAAGAAGAAGGCATTTGCTATGTAGAAGATATAGTAGGAGTATTAAAAAGAGCAAAAGAAAAAGGAGAAGAAAAAAATGGAAAACAATGAATTTCAAAGCAATGAGCTGGGAGATTGGTTGGCTGCAGAAAGGTGCCGTCAAAATCTCAGCAGAGCTAAACTGTGTGAAAAAACAGGGTACAGTAGTAAAGCACTCTACAATATAGAATGCGGAAAAGTCAAAACATCCGTAAAGCTATTTGAGGATTTTGCTGCTGCTCTTGGATACAGCTGTAGCATTGTAATTAAGAAGCGGGGTGAGAATTCCCGGTAAGTTATCTCCGCGTAGTTCACAAGTGCGGAATAGAAAAAGAAAAGGAGGAAAATAATGGAAACAGAAAGATTGATTGACAAACTGGAGGATGATGTTAATGAAATAAGTCCTCTCTTTGAAATCTGTGAATTTCACGGGTTTATCCCAACCGTAACAGATTATGATGGTAATCTGTTAGGTGTGTCAGGGGATTGCTGCTGCATAGAGCTGGAAAATTACACAACCCCTGCAGGGGAAGACTGGATTGTAACGTTCTGGTTTGATGGTACTGTAAGAGGGTTCAAACGCGCCATCGAACAGTACGCGATCTACTTTGATATTGATGACGAAGTGTCTTTATATGTCGATAATCGAGGCAAGAATGGAATCCCGTCTTCCATTGAAGTCCTTCTGGAGGATGCAAAATGGAAAATGCGTGAGCTTGAAGACCTCGCAGAAGAGCTGAACAACAGGCAGACCAAACCGAAGGAAACATCACCCACTACAAAAGATTACATCATTTGTAGTAATGATGATGTCGAGAGCTTCCAAGAGCCACATTCATGGCTTTTGGATGGTGTCACGATGTGCTGCGGCTATGACTTTGGAACAGATAAATCTATTGAGTCTGTCAAGTACTGCCCAATTTGTGGACGGGCATTGTTTCGGAAGCCGAAAGAAAAATAAGGAGAAGAAAGATGAGAGAAAGACTATTATTTAAGCAAAGAATTTTTTCATGGTTTGATAGCTATGATATCTACCATGAAGATGGAAGTGTTGCATATACCGTAAAAGGCAAATTGTCCTGGGGTCATAAGTTTGTAATATTTGACCCTATTGGAAATGAACTTGGTTCAGTGCAGCAGAAAGTATTATCATTTCTGCCACGCTTTGATTTTTACGGTCCGGGAGAACGCTATCTCGGATCTATGAAGAAGCGGTTTTGCTTTCTGCAACCGAGTTATGCTTTGGATTTTTTAGGTTGGCAGATCAAAGGAACATGGACAGAATGGGAGTATACAATATCGGATAGCGAAGAAAAGGAAGTAGCTGTTATCAGTAAGGAACTATGGCACCTTACTGATACATATGTCATCGATACATACAACCATGACGATGCACTCTATGTGCTAATGTTTGTATTGTCCATAGATGCGGAAAAGTGCTCTCGCCAATCGTAAGGAGGGAAAAAGAAAAATTTGCAGGAGTTAAAGGAATGGGATTCTCTGTTCGGATAACGAGAATAACAAAAGGAGAAAAAATGATGGAAAATAGGACATATTGTAACAATGACAATTTCAAAAATCATATTGCAACGATAGAAGATTACGGAAAGATAAAGGTCTTGGATTTTCGTAATCCAAAAACCAGCGAATATTGTATTAGATTCCTCTTCGATGAATCTAATTATACGCTGACAATCACCGGCGATCTCGGCATGCTTGTTGCTCAAAATTATTGCAACATGGCTTTTGATAAATTTTATAGAGATTATGCCGGATGCGAAAATTCAGGCTACTTCAAGGAAAAGGTATGTTGTATGAGTAGACATTCATATAGGTATGATGAAGATCAGGCCGTTAGGGAATTGGTAAATCTTATTATGCCAAACAGCACCCTTGAAGACATCATCGATATCGGGGAAGACGAATGGTATGATTTCGAGTCAATGTTAGAAAAACTTCAAGATCAAATCGATGAGCCAATTGATGAAGTTTTCGAGCTTCCAGGAATTTCAGAAGAAAGAAAATCCGAAATAAAGGAAGAAACTGACGAGCTCAAAAGAAAAATGATTGAAGAATTTTTAGACGGTGAGGTATTTGGATACAACAACTGGGAAAATGAATTCTTCGATGAGGACTCCGGGCTTACAAGTAAAGCGATTAAATTTTTGATCGATAAGTTCGGAGATTACGGTATTGATGAAGAATCATATCTGTACGATGTAGGCAAAATTTCTACGGGCATATTAGAGCTGTATCTGTATGCCTATAAGCTCGCATACGAGCAACTTCAAAACACCACTAAATAGGGTAAGCTAAGACAAGTGCAGAGGATGACTGATAATACTCGTTCTCTGCATTTGTTATATTGACGATTAGCCGCCGCACGCTCGTGACTTTAGTCGTGAGTTAGGTGGCCTTTCTGTTGAGAGTTATCATTACATATGGTATAATAGAAACATGAATGATACAGTTTATTTTTCAATACCAAATGATGTTACGCATGGTCGGGGTTACGTTTATTCCTTGCAGTACCATATCGTATGGACTACAAAATATCGAAAGCCCATATTCATAGGCGCTATCGAGGCCGAGGTGAAACAATACCTCCTCGAAACACTTAAATCTTTAGATGTGGATGTTCTTGCACTGGAAATCATGCCAGACCATATCCATCTGCTTGTGGACTGCAAACCACAGCTCAGACTGTCAGATGCAATCAAAATACTCAAGGGCAACACGGCCAGGTGGCTTTTTCTAAAACACCCAGAGATCAAAAAACAGCTCTGGGGTGGACATTTATGGAACCCATCCTACTTTGTTGCCACCGTCAGTGACCGGACGTTGGAACAGGTCGCACAATATATCAACAGCCAGAAGACCAAATAATTCAGAAAGGAGGCACGGCATGAAGATTATTTCTACTTATGGAGTCAAGATCAAAACCTACAATCAGATCTTCAAAGAAACGGTCGAAGTCTATCGGCATGCCACAGACTTTCTGATCAGGGTATGCCTGAATGAATGGGAGCAGATTGCCCTGCTGAAAGGACAGAACCGACTGACCTACGTGGAAACGCTGATCCATGTCACAGCCAGACATCCAGACGTGAAATATACAGAGTTTGATAAACAGTTTTATAAACTGCCGAGTTACCTGCGCCGTAGTGCAATCAATGAGGCAGTTGGAAAAGCGTCCTCTTACAAGAGCAATCTTGCCAACTGGGAGAATGAAAATCCAAAGAACCGTGGCAGGAAGCCTTCTTTTCCAAAAGCCGGATATATCTATCCGTGCATGTATCGTGGAAACATGTATCAGCGTACCGGGATGTATGAAGCAAAGATCAAAGTTTACATCCGGAATACCTGGGACTGGCTGTCCATCAGGCTCCGTAAATCTGATATTGATTATATTGAATGTCGGTGTGCCACAAGGAAGGAATGCGCACCAACGCTTCAAAAGCGGGGCAAGGAATGGTTTTTGAATTTTCCGTTTAAAGAGAACGTTCGCCTAAATGATATGCCAATAGAACAGCGAACTATTGTTTCAGTGGATCTTGGGATTAATACTGCTGCTACGATTTCTGTTATGTGTGCAGATGGCACTATTCTCGGAAGACGCTTTTGCAAGCTTCCGAAAGAAATAGACTCTCTCAATCATAGCATTAATCGCATTAAGAAGGCTCAGCAGCACGGAAACCGCAAGATGCCGAGACTATGGGCTAAAGTTAAAGGTATCAATCACGATATCTCTGTTAAAACAGCTCAGTTTATCGTGGATGTTGCAATTTTCTATAATGCAGACGTTATTGTATTTGAGCATCTGGATAAGAAGGGCACGGTCCGTGGTTCTAAGAAGCAGAAACTTAAAATGTGGCGTAGTGGGGAGGTTCAGTCTATTGTTACAAATAAGGCACACCGGCTGGGTATGAGAATCAGCCATATCTGTGCATGGGGAACAAGTAAGCTGGCTTACGATGGCAGTGGTACTGTTCTTCGTGGAAGACGTGGTGGATTTAGCACTTACGAGCTTTGCCAGTTCAAGAATGGAAAAATCTACAATTGTGATTTATCGGCATCATATAACATTGGTGCAAGATATTTCATTCGAGAAATCGTAAAATCCTTGAATGAAAGTTCAAGGTTACTCGTTGAGGCAAAAGTTCCTCAATGTAGTAAGAGAAGCACCTGCACATTATCTACGTTAATTAGCCTTAATGCGGAGCTAATGTCCTTAGTGGCATAAGTTATCTGAGTTCAGGCTGTATGGTAGAAATGTAGTTCCCGTCCTCTAAAGGGGCTATGCGCGATCAAGCGTTGATGGGAAGCACGCGACTTTAGTCGTGTGAGGCTTCACAGGCTGTTTTGAGGCATTTAGAATAATTTTGAGAAGAAAAAACAGGAGAAAGAAATTATGGATAATAATGAACGTATAATATACCACGGAAGCAGCGAGATCATCGAGAAGCCACAGATTGTAACCTCTGGGTTCTATAAGGATTTCGGATATGCTTTCTACTGCACCTCTCTGAAAGAGCAGGCAGCAGAAAGAGCGCGCTCAAAAATAGGAAACACCAACTACGTAAATGTATATACGTATAAACAAAACCAAAATTTGAAGATGCTGGTTTTTGAGGATATGTCTGACGAATGGCTGGATTTCATTGCTGCCTGCCGTCATGGAGAAAAGCACGACTATGATATCGTTGAAGGTCCTATGGTAGATGATCAGATCTGGAACTGGGTAGAAAAATTCTTCAGTAATGAGATATCCAGAGAATTTTTCTGGGAGCTGGCAAAGTTCTCCCATCTAACACATCAAATAGCATTCTGCTCTGGGAAAGCCTTAAGAACGATAGAATTTGTGAAAAGTGAGAAGGTGTAGATATGAATAGAAAAATAACAGAAAACGACTTATACTTCATTTGTTGTATAATCGAAGGAGTTGCAAGAAAGCAAACCTGCAGAAACAAAGATGTTGTAAATCAGCTGGGTAGAGAAGCATTGCAGCATTTACTTAGGTATGCTCATATATATCATTGTGATCCAATCGAAGAAACCATCGACATGATCATAAAAGAGTATCACATTATGAAAGGAAGTTTTTTCATACAAAATGTAAAGCATCGAAGCAAGGATAGGCTTCCGGACATAATGTACATGGGGGAGCTGTACAAAAGACTCATTTTAGATACGAAATCTGCAGAGGAGGAGTATGCAGATGGCATACTCCGGGTATATAATGACCCAATCTGCGATAAGATTGACGACTATGACTGCAGCGCATTCTACGAACCGTCGTATGAAATCAAGCGTGCATACTACAATCACGGGTTTTAGAATTTAGACAAAGAAAGAGAGGGCGCACACCACTTAAGTATGGTGATCGTTCTTTCTGTCTTTAAAAAAATGACAGGAAATACCCATAAGAAGCATATGCAAGACTACTCGCGCCATGTTACGACTAGCAAAGCACATACGCTTCAATGTGATGATATATGGAATGGAACATAATGTCAAGAAAAATATAACTTAACCGAAGAATGTCCGCATTCCTTCGGCGTTGATGTTTTCGCCACCGTTCATGTTCCGGTTATGGGCCACATGACATTCTGGGCTTTTTCATTCACTGGAGCAGAGGGAAATCTCTTGGTAGCAGTTGTGGCCTGGAGAAAGCCTGTCCGATCCCTTCGTATAGAAAGAAGATGAGGCTTCTTGGCTCCAGTGCTTGATATATTACTATACATATACACTGAACCACTCGCATACAAGGGAGAAACCCAATCCACCTTATAAGCAATTCTCTGTTTTCCGAGCCTTTGCATAGAAGTACAACCTTAGATAATTACGAATTTTTTTACATAATATCCCTCCACACCAACAAAATGGTTAAAGTAAGGTTGACACGCGCGGTATCTGGCGATATAATCACTGAAGAGAGGAAAGGAGGGAGAGAAAGTGAACGACACAAAAGAAACAAAACAAATCCTAAGCTCATACGAGCGAACGAATTCCATAAAAGAAACTGCTGCGGAATTAGGAAAAACCGTTATCCGAATAAGAAGGGAATTAATAACGAAAGAAAAATGGACAAGTAGAAGAACGGAAGAAATAAAGAAAAAGTACCAAGAAGGGAAAAAAATAGGAAAAATAGCAGAAGAATTAGGGATATCCCCAAAAACGGTGCAAAACTATTTACCTTACAAACGAGGAAAATACGAAGAGAGTCCTGAAACGGAAGAAGCAACCAGAAGTTATAATTATCGAAAAAGGATGAAAGCCACAGAAAAGAAGCAGAAAAAAAGAAACAGAGAAGAAAGAGAAAGAGAAAAAATTCTGCGCACCGGGTTGCGTGTCAACCTTACTTCTTCCAATGGTTTAAATTTCTACGCTTCCCTCCTCAGTGCCAATGATACTGATAGTAACAGAAACATATCTTCATTTCTAGAGCAAGAATTAAAGCAGAAACTATTCCGGATGGAGGCAGAAACTTCGCCTGCTGCGGGATCAGATGTTAAGCATAATGTTTCATCTTCATTGGAGGAAGAGTTTATAGCCGTCGATATGTATCCTTTTACTACAAGAATATATACTCTTCATTGCGAGCTGGATCTGGAAAATACTTCGATTCATCTGCTTAGAGAATATGGAAAAGTAAAAGAGGGGATATCCAGAGATATTGTTGTCCCAGGAACAGTGCCTCTTTCCATGATCCATTTTATGCTGCAGCGCGCTTTCGGGTGGCATGATATCCACATTCATTCCTTCAGCTTATCGGACGCAGCTTTTCAAAGCATTACCGATAATTCTCTAAGTGGGTTTTTGCTCCATACCGGGGAATTGTTTTTCTTCGGTCCGCCTGGGGAATTACCGTACAGGGATTACCGATGCTATCTTCCATTTGAAGCTGAGGGAAAACATGAAAGCATCCGGACCTGGCTAAAAAGGCAGTATAACTTAAAGACTCTTTCTGATCAGATTAATAAGGGGCGGGAGATTCGGAGAAATGCTTTGGAAAATGCGCTGGAATTCGCAAAAGTTGAATTTCCACTTGTTGCAAGTGATCTTGTTACGAAGAACATTATTCCGTGTGCTGACCCTAACGAGGTGCCGGTAAAGAACATTTTTAATTACATTCCTTATTGTGATGAACTTCTTGAAGCTGCAACATTGGATGATGTTTTCAGGTATGAAGATAATTTCTTATACAATTACGACCCTTTTGGTGACAAATGGAGAGTTAACATAAAACAAATTGCGTCCATTGATGCATTTGACATAATACAGCCTTACTGCGACAGCGCGGATGGGCTTCCGGTCATGGAAGATATTGGAGGTATTTCCGGCTATGCGAAATTTCTTGCTGATGTAAAGACACTTAAAAACGAGGATATTGACTGGTACGATGCCATTGCAGAGGGCACCAATGCGCTCCCATCCGGTCGCATTCGTAGGCTGGCTGCCGCAAGAGATAAGGGCTGGACCGGAAGACGGATATCGCCTAAATATATTTTGTAACTTCTATGAAATCACGGCCATAGGAGGAATGGGGGCATTCACGATGTTTTGAGAGTGGAAGCTGCCACCTGCTGGTGTGCAGCGCAGTTAGCTACCTGCAGTTTATCCTACGCTGGTTGGGACGAAATCAATCAATTAACTAACACTTACTATAAAAACAAAAAATCGAACATTTTACATAACCATTTTCGTTCTAATCGGCGTAGGATAGGCTGCAGGATATATATTCAGTTGAACTTTTAACGCGTGCATGTTATTATATTGTCAATATGGTTTCTCTAAAAATGTAGAATGTAGAATGCCGAAAATTTTCAGGTATCTACGAAGCCATCTACTACACGTAAATTGTTATTAATATCTACTTCTGTAGATCAATAATTAAATTATAATTAATTTAGTTTGAGCAACTAATAAAATATCTACTTCTGTAGATCACCATTCATCTCTTTTAGCGTTACAAGTTTGAATAACTGTTAAAATATCTACTTCCGTAGATCCGTCGGATATACGTGATTCGTGTCCGGTTTGAATAATTGTTAATAAGAGAATGCTGACTATTGGCCATCGCACCAACGTGATATTAGTTGTGAAGGGATTGCACAAATTCGTTCAAAATCATTGCAATTTGTTGCAGAATAAAGTATTATATTACCATAAGAATTGATTTTGTAATAAAAGAGAGCGTTTAAAACAGTTTGTCAAGCTGTATATATATGTTCTCTTTTTTTTATTGGCAGAAATCAGCTGCCTGCGTGCAAAAATGAGAAGGAGGAAAAAATATCGCACGAATCAACTGATTGTAAGTTAATACTTTTTGGGAAGAAGAACACAGCATAAGTGCTATGTTCTTTTTTGATTTTTTAAAAGAAAAAAGATAAGGAGCAAAAGAAAAAAATGGAGAAGAAAGAAAAGAAAGAAATTGTAATCAAGAAGACAGCACAACATACTGCTGGAACAAAGTATCTGGAGAGAGCTACAGAGGGAGAAATAAATGCTCCTGTGTACTTGAGGGAGTCCAAAGGAAAAGTCGAAGCTACTATTGACGACGAGGCTATCGGCTTTGTTGTTGGCATGAAACCAGAAGAAATGCCTGGAAAATATGATTGTCATATCACTGGGCTCGGCGAGAAGGCCAATACCTTTGCTGCCTCCATTACGATGCATCCGGCATCCGGTAGTTCTGTCTCGGGAAAGATAGCAACTTTTTCGAAAGAGATTGAGGCCGCAGAAAAAGCCAGTGGGCTGTCTGATGTTGCCGACCGCGTCCAGGTGATGCTGGATAACAGAGTGAAGCCTTGTGTCATCAGGGCTACCCTGGGAGACTACCACAAGGTGGAAAATCCACACATTCCGAGTGCCATATACAAGGACACGCGGAATGAAAACGAGGAGTCTATTTTAAATCAGGCCCTCATGGCAGCAGCAACACAGGCCGCACTCATTTTCTCCGGAGAGAAATCTACCGGAAAGAATGTATGTGCAGAAACAGTTGCCTACTGCAGAGGAGAGTCCTTTTCCAGAATCAATTTTGAGAAGGACATGCTTTTGGAGGATGTCTATGGCACAAAAACCACAGACAACTCTGCTGCAGAAAAGCTGTCATTGGACTTGGCAAGAGGTAAGGTACTGGCAGATCTCACCATCAGCGAAGATACTATCCCGTCGGATCGTGAAGCTGACCTTATAGAGCAGGCTGCGCAGTTTGAGCTTTACAAAGCTCAGTCAGCCTGCATCCGCCTCGTACAGAGCCAGTCGGATATCATTCGGTGGGCCAAAGACGGAGGCGTAATTTTATACGATGAGGTCAACATGGCAAACGCCAACATCTTGCAGACGGTTATGAATTCCGTTGCAGATGGAGAAAAGACACTGATTGTCCCTGGCGTTGGAAACATAAAGCTCAACGAGCATTGTGTTCTCCTTGCAGGCATGAATCCTGGTTATGCGGGAACGAATGACCTCAACGTGGCCACAAAATCGCGTTGCGGTTTCATCAATTTCGGCTTCCCAAAGTCAATTAAGCCGCAGCTTAAGGCTAATTTTAAAGAAGGTGAAATTAATGAGAACTACTACGATGCGTGCGAACAGCTCTATGCAGCGTTCAATGCAGCTGTATCTAGTAGTAAAATCAGCGCTGACTGTTTGAACATCCGAGGCTTTGTAAACGCTCTAAAAGTGTGTGCAAAGTTCCCGTGCGACTGTTAGCATTTGATGATGGTACTGGGAGATGCAAACTGCTCACAAAATATGGAAAGTGCTCTGTTCATACAGAAAAACCAACTGTATGTGCATTGTTTCCACTGGGCAGGATGCATGTAGTGGATAAATCCTCAAAGGAAGCGGAGTTCGTATATTTTGCGCCTCCACAATCTGAGGATTTACCATGCAGTAACTCATTAAAAAGCCAGACACTCCGTCAATGGAAAGATACTTTTAGTATCGAAACCCGTGACGAAGAAACGGAGGCCTGGTGTACTCTGATGCAAAAGATTAGTTTTCTTGTAACAGAATACGACCCGTACAGTAGTGATTTCGCCAAACAGTTTTTTCTTCTGTTTGATATCATGCTGTATGTCTTCGATACGGCAGAGGGCATTGTTCCGCAAATCGAAGAACGATTGAAGCAATTGCCTGAAGTCGAGGATGAGTTAAGGAAACTGAAGCTTAAGTAAGAAGGGAGGAGAGTCTTGGAGAGTTGTTAAATGCAGCTTTCCAAGACATATTGAAAAATGAAAACATATGAGGAAAGAGAGAAAGTTGAGGCGTTCAACTATTTTAAAAAAATGGAATTTCAAGCAAAGCTCATTGAAAACAACAGCGAGGTTTGCATCCTTGATTGGAGGGCAAAGAGAACATTCAATCTCTCCGCTCGCTTCATTGTAGATAAACGAAACGGAGACCTTATAATCACTGGTGACAGTGGATGTGCTACTGCAAGCTGGTTCCATGAAGTAACAGTGTCCGATATCTACTCCTATGTAGATTCAATTTATTACTTCATAGGGAAACTTCAGTGCATAGAGAAGGGGTGTCTGTATCATTTGTCGCCTACAACTATCCTTGAAGCGTTGGAAGGACTTCGTGAAGAATTCGAAGAAGCCATTGAAGAAAATAACGGTGGCCTTTGTGATGCTGTCAATTCAAAATATAACGACATCGATCACGATATTGATGAATTGAGAGAGTTCGTACTGGAGCACATAGATTATTCGTGTTCCAGAATAATTTGGGACGATGATCACATTGAGATAGTTGAGAGTTATCTTGGGCCTGATATCCATGAGTGGATATATGACTTCGGCAGAGAAATCAGCAATCGGATATATTTCTGGTCCGTTGGCTTTCAGATGGCTGTAGACCAACTCAAGGAAACTGATCAGTTCAAGGAGAAGGTTCTCAGTAGGCCTAAAGTAGTTCAAAGCCTTGATCATGACGAAAATATCGTTGCATGGAAAATCTGGACTCGTGATGACATTGCGGGTTGTCTGGAGGAGAAGGGATTTGAACCTTCAGAAGAAAATATAGATGTAATCCATTGCCAGACAGATGTATCAGATATGCTATCTTCATGCACTGATGGCGATTGGCAGTGTATCTATACTGAGATTGACCGCAAAAAAGATTCGTTGCAAACGAAAAGAGAGGAGGCCTCGAATGCTTTGTAGAATGACATTCGATGTACAGTTAAGCCGTAATATCGATAAGAAAACGGATTATATCAGTCCGGGTGGATACGAAGTTCTTTTCAAGGACGGGTCGAAACATCCGTTTGATTTCTTAACGTATTATGGCCGCATCGATGCAGAGGATGCATCGATCATACGTTGCGAGGTGACCCATTTGGATAATGAGTCCTTTCCAGATGCAGCAGCCCTCACCAAGAAAGATTTCACAGAGAACTTAGACAAGTTCAGTGAGTTTTATATCTATCTTGGAGAGGATGGAGAATCGTCAGGGCTTAATGTCATCGAAGTTCGCAGCCTTGTGATTGAGTTCTTCAATGATGCAGGGGATTGTATGTTTTCGGAAGTACATGTTCCAAAGAACAAAATCCCACGTGCTCTGTTCATGTAACAACAAGTACAAGAAAATGCAATTGGTTCTATACTGGTTGCATTTTCTTGTAAAAAGAGAAAAGGAGAAAAAATGGAAAATAGGAGAAATGAAAACGAACTTTCTACATATGTAGAAACCGTTAGGTCAGATATGATAGCAGCCGGCGTTCTGCTTCCTAAAAGCTGCGGGCGCAACTGCAGACTAAACTTCCGGCTTCGTACAGCCCTTGGACGATGCTTTGTAAACGGGCCGAAAAAGGGGCTTATAGAAATCAATGGCACTTTCTTTACCGGTGAAGTAGATGATCTCAAAGTAAAGGTCACTATTGCACACGAAATTCTCCACGCTTTGTGTCCTAGTGATGGCCATAAGGGGAAGTGGAAGCTATATGCTCTCCAAATCGCCACGAAAAATAAGAATTATCATGGCTTACCTGAAGCAAGATATGTTCCTTGGGAGAATATGTCGTCTTGGCAAAAGAAGCGAGAAAAAGAGGCGCCAAAATATGAGATTTTCTGTCCTACTTGCGCCCTCATATGGAGTTACAAGAGGCAATGCAGGATGGTGAATCTCGGAATGCATGGATATCTTAAATGTCCAAAGTGCAATACGAAGCTTAAAGTCCGTCTAAATACTAAAAATGCAGAGGGAATCCTCTGCAAAAAACATATCTAATGGAAAGTAGAAGGAGATTGTTCATGAGAAAATGCCCATGTACCGAACACTGCGAAAAGCGTTCCGCATCATGCCATGGAACATGCGAAGAATATCTCTTGTATGAAAGAGATAAGCATGCTTCTTATGCTGTGCAAGCTGTTTTTCGAGATTACTGCTGTTCCGAAAAGAAAGAGAAGCAGATTCTAAAATCAAAGAAACAAAAAAGGTGAACTATCACGCTCGTAAAGGGATGTGGTTTTGCAGAGGGAGTTTTATAAATAACTTTCTATTTCTATGATAACCTCGTATTGTCTTTTTGTCGGACAATATGAGGTTATCATCAAGAACAAATTTCTTGACATTTCATGGATGCGTCATATAGCATATAGATACAGAGAAATATGAATTAGAAGATGTGAGGATGTATATGATGAATAATAAAAATTATTTTACTAATTCTTCGCTTTATAATAAAGAAACCGGTTTACCAGATGATGAAGGTTATCTTGAAAAAGGGCTCCCTGATTATTTAGAAGCATCCATAGAGAATATAAAAGCGTCATGGAAGATTATAGACGGCGGAGGAACTGATATTCACTGGGATTTATGTTGGTGCGATCTAAGTGCGGATATTAATAGCGCTGAGATTAATCAACAAATATCGGGTGCTCAAGCATGGTATCTGAGAAAAAAATACCTAAGATTAGAAAAGGAGTTCATATGATTGATTTCACAAAGCTTCCAACCCGCAAGAAAGCCTATGGCGGTGCGGGTGGTGGCAAGCTATCTATTTTATACAATAACGAACTTTACATGCTAAAGTTCCCTGGGGCAGCAAAATTAAATGGTGATATGAGTTATGCAAATAACTGTATTTCTGAATTTTTAGGATGCCATATTTTCGAAAGCGTTGGTTTCCCAGTGCAGAAAACAATTTTGGGAACCTATACTACTAATGGCGAAGAAAAGATTGTAGTCGCATGCAAAGACTTTGAATTTGAAGGTCTTAGTCTTCAAGATTTTGCATCTATAAAAAATACAATAATCACTTCTTCTGAAAGCGGCTACGGAACAGAATTAAAAGACATTGTTAGTGCAATAGAAAAACAAACAGTCTTGGATCCGGTTAAGCTTTCAGATTGGTTTTGGGACATGTTCATTATCGATGCACTAATAGGCAACTGGGATCGTCATAATGGAAATTGGGGGTTTTTATATGATGGTAAAACTGATTCCATTTCTATTGCTCCAATTTATGATTGCGGAAGTTGCATTTATCCGCAGGCTGATGACAAAATTATGCAATTGGTATTAGATGATCCAAAAGAAAGAAATCTACGGATATTTGAAAGACCGCGATCTTGTATACAAATTGATGGGCAGAAGATTCACTATTTCGATTTTATTTCTTCTTTAGAGAATGTTGATTGCAATAAGGCTTTGCTAAAGATGTATCCACGCATAGATATGAACAAAATAGAATCAATAGTCGAACAGACACCATACATTTCAGATTTGCAAAAGAAGTTCTACAAGACCATGCTTCATGAAAGAAAAGAAAGAATTCTAGGCTTTTCATATAAAAAACTACAAGACAAACTTTCGAAAAATAGAACATAACGTTTATTGTCATAGTCTCCCATCTCCTATACCAGTACGAGGCGGGAGACTATGACATTTTTTCAAAATACCAAAGTAGGCTAAAGTTTCTCGTTCTTTTTTTGATGATCATGTTTTTCTTTTAATAAATTTCGCGCTTTTTCTTTTTCGAGAACAGCGTCGTCGATGTACAATGTTGTAGTTTGAATGTTCATATGTCCAAGCTGTTCTTTTACAAGTTCTATATTCCCAGTGGCCGCAATCATGTTCGTAGCATAACTTGCTCTAAGCTTATGCGGATATACCTGTTTGCCGGCACCAGCCTTAGAGTATTTTGCAACAATTGATTCCACGCTTCGTACAGTTAAACGATTCCCCTTATACTTACCTTGTGAAACGCGAAAAACAGAAGTTTCTGGTGGAGTAGAGAAGGGGGCGGCCATCTCCCCAAGATATTCCTGGAGTGCTTCGTCTACATCATCATCAAAAAACACGATATCGTCCTTTTTTGTAGACTTTTTCCTTGCAACAGAAAAGCATTTTTTCTTAAAATTTATATCACCGATATCCAATCCGACAAGCTCAGAAACTCGAATTCCGGTGCGTAGTAATGTCAGACAAATTGCATAATCCCGCGATCGTGTTTTCTCACAAGCTATTTGCTGTTTCTCGGTAAGACCTTTTCCATACAGTATAGCATCAATCATTCCTTGTTCTTCTTCATCATCGAGACGAATAACTCGATGCCTTCTTCGATCACTATATTGGCTACGATCTACTTTTTTTACAACATTTTTCTCAAAAACCTCTTCGTCTTCCCAGAACGAAAAAAAAGAGGAAAGGGCAGACAGATAAACGCGTTTTGTACTATTTTCCTGCGGAATATCCAAATTCTCAGCATTATAAATGTATCTGGAATTTATAAAGTCATAAATATCCGATCTGGTTAAAAGTGCCAAATCTTCAAGCGTTATATTTTTTTGTCCCTTTTTTGACAATGCAGGATTTACGCTGATAAGATACTGGAAAAAAACATCGAGGCAACGCACATATGAATAGATTGTCCCGCCAGCTTTTCCTGCGATCCCATCATAGTAGGTTTGACAATATGCTGGAAGTCCACTAAGTATCTGCTTAGCTTTTTCACGCAGCTCTCCAGCTTTCTTTGTTTTATAATCAATTGTTGCCATAAGTAAAACTCCTTTGCCAGATGTTGATACATCAATTATACGTGAGGGGGCTTTTTTAGTCAATAAGTATTCGTTAAATGGTTATTATACGAATACTTGACTTTGCTTATATCAACCCCTATTTTCTATAGTCTCCCAGTGTTTTCCAGTGTTTTTGTTAATAGCCTAGTTCTTTGAAAACAGAAAAATGCACGCCTCATTAACTCGTTTAATGAGGCGTGCATTTCTTTTAAAATAAATCACTATGACTTCCAGTTCTGAGCAATTTCAAAATCAAGTTCTCACATTCAACTCTATAGATCAATAACCAGTCTGGTTTAATGTGACACTCTCGGACATTTTTATAATTTTTTGATGATATAAGCTCATGATCCCTATACTTTTCTGGAAGTTTCTTCTCCGCACTAAGAAGCGAAATAACCTTTTCGAGTTCATTTTTGGGAAGCCCCCTTTTCATTGCCAATTTATAGTCTTTTTTGAACTGACTAGTGAATTCTATCCTAAGCATCTAGGGCCTCCATCAAATCTGAAACAGAATCAAATGGTCCACTCATATTTCGATCATTAATCGCATCTTCAATCGCTTTGATCGAAATTTCGTTCGGATCATCCAGTTTTACCTCAAAAGGCAATCCATGGCAGCGTAATGCCTGCCTGAAAAAAATGCCTGTTGCAGTACTCAAATCCATTCCAAGAGCATTGAATAATTCACTTGCCTGCATCTTAAGTTCAGGATCTATCCTCAGTGTCAAATTTTTTTTCATTGCCATTTTACATTTTCTCCTTTTTGTTTCATTCTATCATATTCTTGGCACTTTACAAGTGCATTGCACATAATATTAACCAAGATTAGACAATATTTAAATAACTTTGTATACTTCCATTCTCTACAAGTTTTATTGTTTTTTCGCAGGAATCGGAATTCATCATGCCGATATGTGCCTCTTCTTCAGGTATCTCAAGGGCTTTTGCCAAGGCCAGATAAACCTGTTTTCTTCCTATATCCGGATTGTTTTTCCATATACTGTCCAAAGCCTTATGCGCTTTTCTTCTTTTTTGCTGCGTTTCTTTTTTAGCAGGTATCCCAAGCGGTGTCGCCGTTCCTCTATGTGTTCCAACATAAGCTCCGCAATTAGGGCACAAATAAGCATATCCATAACTTCTGCCATATATGACCTTACTATCAACGAATTCGGTTTTTGCACCACATTGGCAAATTAAATTTTTGACTCGAAGTATTCCTGCTTCATACGGACTTACCGTACAATGAAACATTTTCTCTGCTATTGCTCTCAACCTCTCAGCGTGATCGCAAATAATAACCTCATCCCGAGGACCTTTGCTGCTGCTCATTCTTCCGTCCATATATTGCCGTAATATTTTTGTTATGGTTTCTGATGTTGCATTTTCCTGATACTTTTCAGGTTTCACACCGTGTTTTACGTAATATTTTAGCATTCTTCTTGCAAAGTCTTCTGCCATTGCACAGTTTTTACTGCTTCTATCCTCCTTTCTTATTGAAAGATATGATTTCCTTATAAATTCAATGAATTGCGGATAATCATATACATTTAATCTTTCTCTGTTTTTACCCATCTTCTTATTGCCTTTCTTTTAATTTTTTTAGATACACGAAAGCACGACTTAAATAGCCGTGCTTTCGTAACATCTCATACGGTTTATTAGAATGGAATATCATTTCCACCAATATCGAACCCTGCAGGAACCATATCATCTTCAGTGAATTGAACCTGTTTTTGCTCGGATGCATCATTTTTTATAGGATGCTCCGATGATCCCCCGTTTTCATTTTTCTGCTGATTATAGCTCAGATACTTTACATCCTCTGCTATTACATCGGTCGTATATATCGTTACACCATCTCGGTTCTTATACGACCCGGTTTGTACAGTTCCGACAATTGCCACCTGTTTTCCTTTTGACAAATATCGCATATGCGTTTCTGCAGCTTTTCCAAAGACAGTCACTCTGAAAAAATCAGTTTCGCTTTCACCGGTGCTGCTTCGTCTTTTCCGATCAACTGCCAGATTGAACTTACAAACAGGCGTCTGTTTTGCCTGCGTATATGCAAGTATTGGATCTGTCGTCAATCGTCCTATTAGCCAAATCTGGTTCATTTTTCCCTCCTCTTTCATTTTTATAATCCGCCTTTCTGGCGAAAGACACCAATAGGGTCATGAAAATCTCCCCTT
>ERZ1035027.651-NODE-651-length-18728-cov-4.521502_pt1 | contig 18728 bp, 19 predicted proteins | sample MGYA00520604_ERZ1035027 | MGnify/ENA primary metagenome ERZ1035027 (study PRJEB33766, sample SAMN09781743) | gut metagenome | biome: gut microbiome | host: Homo sapiens | place: Madagascar | study: EMG produced TPA metagenomics assembly of the PRJNA485056 data set...
GTCTACGGCATCAACGGTGCGATTTCAGATACTTACGCGTCGATGATGGCAACCATTGAACGCATGGGCGATGCTTATAGCTGGGTAGGTTACGCGGTGTTGTTAGCGCTGGCACTGAACATCTGTTACGTGCTGCTGCGTCGCATTACCGGTATTCGTACCATCATGCTGACTGGTCACATCATGTTCCAGCAGGCGGGGCTGATTGCCGTTACGTTGTTTATTTTCGGCTATTCCATGTGGACGACCATTATCTGCACCGCGATTCTGGTTTCGCTCTACTGGGGCATTACCTCCAATATGATGTACAAGCCGACTCAGGAAGTGACGGATGGCTGCGGTTTCTCCATCGGTCACCAGCAGCAGTTTGCATCATGGATTGCTTATAAAGTCGCGCCGTTCCTGGGCAAAAAAGAGGAGAGCGTTGAAGATCTCAAACTGCCTGGCTGGCTGAACATTTTCCACGACAACATCGTCTCCACGGCGATTGTCATGACCATCTTCTTTGGCGCCATTCTGCTCTCCTTCGGTATCGACACCGTGCAGACGATGGCAGGCAAAGTGAACTGGACGGTCTACATCCTGCAAACCGGTTTCTCCTTCGCGGTGGCGATCTTCATCATCACTCAGGGCGTGCGCATGTTTGTGGCGGAACTCTCTGAAGCGTTTAACGGTATCTCTCAGCGCCTGATCCCAGGTGCGGTTCTGGCGATTGACTGTGCGGCTATCTATAGCTTCGCGCCGAACGCCGTGGTTTGGGGCTTTATGTGGGGCACCATCGGTCAGCTGATTGCGGTTGGCATCCTGGTCGCCTGCGGCTCCTCGATCCTGATTATTCCCGGCTTTATCCCGATGTTCTTCTCCAACGCCACCATCGGCGTGTTCGCTAACCACTTCGGCGGCTGGCGTGCGGCGCTGAAGATTTGTCTGGTGATGGGGATGATCGAAATCTTTGGTTGCGTCTGGGCGGTGAAACTTACCGGTATGAGTGCCTGGATGGGTATGGCGGACTGGTCGATTCTGGCACCGCCGATGATGCAGGGCTTCTTCTCCATCGGTATCGCCTTTATGGCTGTCATCATTGTAATTGCACTGGCTTATATGTTCTTCGCTGGCCGCGCACTGCGCGCAGAAGAAGATGCAGAAAAACAACTGGCAGAACAGTCTGCTTAATAAGGAGTTTTGATTATGACCGTACGTATTCTGGCTGTGTGTGGCAACGGACAAGGCAGTTCCATGATCATGAAGATGAAAGTGGACCAGTTTTTAACCCAATCAAACATTGACCACACGGTAAACAGCTGCGCGGTTGGCGAATACAAAAGCGAGTTGAGCGGCGCGGATATCATCATCGCTTCTACGCACATTGCGGGCGAAATCACCGTGACCGGCAACAAATACGTGGTCGGCGTGCGCAACATGCTCTCTCCTGCCGACTTTGGCCCGAAACTGCTGGAAGTGATCAAAGAGCATTTCCCGCAGGACGTGAAGTAAGGACGCGCCATGAAATTACGTGATTCGCTGGCGGAGAATAAATCCATCCGCCTGCAGGCTGAAGCAGAGACATGGCAGGACGCAGTGAAAATCGGCGTTGACCTGCTGGTGGCGGCGGATGTTGTCGAGCCGCGTTACTACCAGGCGATTCTGGATGCGGTTGAACAGCACGGTCCGTACTTTGTGCTCGCACCAGGCCTGGCAATGCCGCACGGTCGCCCGGAAGAGGGCGTTAAGAAAACCGGTTTTGCGCTAGTGACGCTGAAAAAGCCGCTGGAGTTCAACCACGAAGATAATGACCCTGTGGATATCCTCATCACCATGGCGGCGGTCGATGCCAACACGCACCAGGAAGTAGGCATCATGCAGATCGTCAACCTGTTTGAAGATGAAGAAAATTTCGACCGTTTACGTGCCTGCCGTACCGAGCAGGAAGTACTGGATCTCATTGACCGCACCAACGCGGCAGCTTAAGAAGGAATTGAAGATGTCATTACCGATGTTGCAAGTCGCGCTGGACAACCAGACTATGGATAGCGCCTACGAAACCACTCGCCTGATTGCCGAAGAAGTCGACATTATCGAAGTGGGCACCATTCTGTGCGTGGGCGAAGGCGTGCGTGCGGTTCGCGATCTGAAAGCGCTTTACCCGCACAAAATCGTACTCGCAGACGCCAAAATTGCCGATGCGGGCAAAATTCTTTCTCGTATGTGCTTCGAAGCCAATGCTGACTGGGTGACGGTAATTTGCTGTGCGGATATCAACACCGCCAAAGGCGCGCTGGACGTAGCAAAAGAGTTTAACGGCGACGTGCAGATTGAACTGACCGGCTACTGGACCTGGGAACAGGCGCAGCAGTGGCGCGACGCAGGCATTCAGCAGGTGGTTTATCACCGCAGCCGTGACGCGCAGGCCGCAGGCGTGGCGTGGGGCGAAGCGGACATTACCGCGATCAAACGTCTTTCCGATATGGGCTTCAAAGTGACCGTCACTGGTGGCCTGGCGCTGGAAGATCTGCCACTGTTCAAAGGCATTCCGATTCACGTCTTTATCGCGGGCCGTAGTATCCGTGATGCCGCTTCTCCGGTGGAAGCCGCACGTCAGTTCAAACGTTCCATCGCCGAACTGTGGGGCTAAGGAGCGGATATGTTGTCCAAACAAATCCCGCTTGGCATCTATGAAAAAGCGCTCCCCGCCGGGGAGTGCTGGCTGGAACGCCTGCAACTGGCAAAAACGTTGGGCTTCGATTTTGTCGAGATGTCGGTAGATGAAACGGACGAGCGCCTGTCGCGCCTCGACTGGAGCCGCGAGCAGCGTCTGGCGCTGGTGAATGCGATTGTTGAAACCGGCGTACGCGTACCGTCAATGTGCCTTTCTGCTCATCGTCGTTTCCCGCTGGGTAGCGAAGATGACGCGGTGCGGGCGCAGGGGCTGGAGATTATGCGTAAAGCTATCCAGTTCGCTCAGGACGTCGGCATTCGCGTGATCCAGCTGGCGGGCTATGACGTTTACTATCAGGAAGCCAATAACGAAACGCGTCGTCGTTTCCGTGACGGCCTGAAAGAGAGCGTTGAGATGGCAAGCCGCGCGCAGGTGACGCTGGCGATGGAGATCATGGATTATCCGTTGATGAACTCCATCAGCAAGGCGCTGGGCTACGCGCACTATCTCAACAATCCGTGGTTCCAGCTCTACCCGGATATCGGCAACCTGTCGGCGTGGGACAACGATGTGCAGATGGAGTTGCAGGCCGGAATCGGGCATATCGTCGCGGTACATGTGAAAGACACCAAACCTGGCGTCTTCAAAAACGTGCCGTTTGGCGAAGGTGTAGTGGATTTCGAACGTTGTTTCGAAACGCTCAAACAGAGTGGCTATTGCGGGCCGTACCTGATTGAGATGTGGAGCGAAACGGCGGAAGACCCGGCGGCAGAAGTGGCGAAAGCGCGTGATTGGGTGAAAGCGCGCATGGCGAAAGCGGGCATGGTGGAGGCGGCATAATGCAAAAGCTAAAACAGCAGGTATTTGAAGCCAACATGGAGCTGCCGCGCTACGGGCTGGTGACCTTTACCTGGGGCAACGTCAGCGCTATCGACCGCGAACGCGGGCTGGTGGTGATCAAGCCCAGCGGCGTTGCCTACGAAACCATGAAAGCGGCCGATATGGTGGTGGTTGATATGAGCGGCAAGGTGGTGGAAGGGGAGTATCGCCCATCTTCCGACACTGCGACGCATCTCGAACTCTACCGTCGTTACCCGTCGCTTGGCGGCATTGTCCATACCCACTCCACTCATGCCACCGCATGGGCGCAGGCGGGGCTGGCGATCCCGGCGTTAGGCACCACGCACGCTGACTACTTCTTTGGTGATATCCCGTGTACGCGTGGATTAAGCGAAGAAGAGGTGCAGGGTGAGTATGAACTGAACACTGGCAAAGTGATTATCGAAACGCTGGGCAACGCCGAGCCGCTGCATACGCCGGGAATTGTGGTGTATCAGCACGGACCGTTCGCCTGGGGGAAAGATGCCCACGACGCGGTGCATAACGCGGTAGTGATGGAAGAAGTGGCGAAAATGGCGTGGATTGCGCGCAGTATTAATCCACAACTCAATCACATCGACAGCTTCCTGATGAATAAACACTTCATGCGTAAGCACGGCCCTAACGCTTATTACGGGCAGAAGTAAAACACGCGCTGCGGAAATTTCCTTCCTCGGGAGATAACTGGTCTAATTCCGCAGCCGTTTTTCAAAAAAAGCCCCCTGCGAAGGGGGCAAAGCAAACTATGGCAATGTTTCGTTGGTTATACCTGGTGCTAGCGATAAATATCCGCGCTGGCGTGCATATTGCCGTTACTCCCCGGTTCCCGCATCAGAATTACGTGGTAGTACGTTGCGCCTTGCGCATCTGTTTCTTCATTTAATGCCTGACGTGCTTCGCTTTCAGTGGCGAAATTATGATTGATATAAATCACGCCTAAGCTTTGCACATCGTCCATATTTCTGGCCTGGTGGTTATTAATTTCAATGGCTGCCCATGTATTTGCACTTAGCAAAAGCACAGCCAGAAGGGCTAAAACTCGACTGAACATAGATACCTCCTCGACGGCTGACTTTGTGTGCTCTCCTCTGTGATGATCTTCTGATTTAATTTTAATCAATGATAAAGAAGTTGATGGTGACCATTTCTGATGCAGTTGTTCGAAAAAACACTGTGACGGAATGTGATGAACTTCAAATCAGCGGTTTAGAGGTTATTTGCGAAAGGGGAGATTTATTTCTGCTGCGCCCTTGAGTTTAGCGGGGTATGTCAGTACTATAACGCGTCATTTTTCAGCCGACCTTTAACACGTTCCTTGCCTCCCCGGGATTCGGCTGACCCAGACAGGAGGCTGAATAATCCGTAAGGAGCAATTCGATGCGTCATTACGAAATCGTTTTTATGGTCCATCCTGACCAGAGCGAACAGGTTCCGGGCATGATCGAGCGCTACACTGCTGCCATCACTGGTGCAGAAGGCAAGATCCACCGTCTGGAAGACTGGGGCCGCCGTCAGCTGGCTTACCCGATCAACAAACTGCACAAAGCACACTACGTTCTGATGAACGTTGAAGCTCCGCAGGAAGTGATCGATGAGCTGGAAACTACCTTCCGCTTCAACGATGCCGTTATCCGCAGCATGGTTATGCGTACCAAGCACGCTGTTACCGAAGCATCTCCAATGGTTAAAGCGAAAGACGAGCGCCGTGAGCGTCGCGATGATTTCGCAAACGAAACCGCTGATGATGCTGAAGCTGGGGATTCTGAAGAGTAATTTCTGATGACCAACCGTCTGGTGTTGTCCGGCACCGTGTGCAGGACTCCCCTTCGAAAGGTCAGTCCATCAGGAATTCCTCACTGCCAGTTCGTGCTTGAGCATCGTTCTGTGCAGGAGGAAGCCGGTTTTCACCGGCAGGCATGGTGTCAAATGCCCGTTATTGTTAGCGGACACGAAAACCAGGCCATTACTCACAGTATAACGGTCGGCAGTCGCATAACCGTTCAGGGGTTCATTTCATGCCACAAGGCAAAGAACGGACTGAGCAAAATGGTTTTGCATGCCGAGCAGATTGAATTGATAGATTCTGGAGACTAGCCATATGGCACGTTATTTCCGTCGTCGCAAGTTCTGCCGTTTCACCGCGGAAGGCGTTCAAGAGATCGACTATAAAGATATCGCTACGCTGAAAAACTACATCACCGAAAGCGGTAAGATTGTCCCAAGCCGTATCACCGGTACCCGTGCAAAATACCAGCGTCAGCTGGCTCGCGCTATCAAACGCGCTCGCTACCTGTCCCTGCTGCCGTACACTGATCGCCATCAGTAATCGGTCACGGTCCATTAATACGACTTTGAGAGGATAAGGTAATGCAAGTTATTCTGCTTGATAAAGTAGCAAACCTGGGTAGCCTGGGTGATCAGGTAAACGTTAAAGCGGGCTATGCTCGTAACTTCCTGGTACCGCAGGGTAAAGCTGTTCCAGCTACCAAGAAAAACATTGAATTCTTCGAAGCACGTCGCGCTGAACTGGAAGCTAAACTGGCTGAAGTTCTGGCAGCTGCTAATGCTCGCGCTGAGAAAATCAATGCACTGGAAACTGTTACCATCGCGTCTAAAGCTGGCGACGAAGGTAAACTGTTCGGTTCCATCGGTACTCGCGACATCGCTGACGCTGTAACTGCAGCTGGCGTTGAAGTGGCTAAGAGCGAAGTTCGTCTGCCGAACGGCGTTCTGCGTACCACTGGCGAACACGAAGTGAGCTTCCAGGTTCACAGCGAAGTATTCGCGAAAGTGATCGTAAACGTAGTAGCTGAATAATTCGTTATTCAACGAGACGTAAAAACGCCGACCATTGGTCGGCGTTTTGCTTTATAGCGAAAGCGTTACAACTGGTAGTATAACGCTCTGATATCTATTAATTAGCTTGTCGCTAACTGTACTTGCGGTTCTTCATCTTTAACTTTGATAAGCGTCCACAGCGCAATGGCGCCAATAATGTCAAAGAAAGCCAGGGCAATAAAGAACGGCGCGAAGCCGATAATGTGAACGAATGCCCCGATGAACAGGTTGAAAATCAACTGACCGCTCCACGCACAGGCTCCTGCCATACCCACTGCGGTAGCTACTTCGTCTTTTTTGAACAGATCGCCACCCAGAGTTGCTGCTACAGTAGAAAGACATTGATGCGAGAACGCGCCAATACTAATCAGTAATACGGCAATGTAGGGATTTTCGACAATACTCACCAGGCCAATCGTCATCATAATGACGGCTGCAATAGTGAAGGTAATTCTTCGTGAGTTAATTAAACTCACGCCGCGATCGTGGAAGAACTTCGCGACAAAACCACTGGCTAAACAGCCGAGATCGCCCAGCAGGAAAGGCAGCCAGACGAACATGGCAATTTCTTTCAGGCTAAAATGCAGCGTTTCGACGAAGAAAATCGGCACCCAGAAGTTAATGGTTCCCCATGCCGGGTCTGCGAGAAAACGCGCGATGCCAATCCCCCAGAAATTACGTTGGCTGAGGATATGCTTGATTGACGTTTTTTCTTTCTTATCTGTTTTAAGATGCTGTTCTTGTCCTGATTCAATATAGTGGCGCTCTTCATCAGAAAGGCGTTTGGCATCTTTCGGATCTTTATAACAAAAGAACCAAAATAAAGCCGCGAGCAAAGCAAGGCTACCTGAAACAATAAACGCAAATTGCCAGCTATGAAACATAATGCACCAGGCAATCAACGGTGGAGCAAGCATCGCGCCGAGTGAGGTGCCCATATTGAAAACACCTGTCGCCACGCCACGCTCTTTTGCCGGGAACCATGTTGATGCGGTTTTTACACCCGCCGGAATTGCCGACGCTTCGCTGAAACCCATCAGGGCGCGCATAAATGCCAGACCAGACCACGTTCCGGTGAGTGCATGGCCCATTGTCGCCAGGCCCCAAATTGCGGCACATATCGCAAAACTTAACTTCAGACCCACGGTATCAATAAAGAAGCCCATTACCGGTTGCCCTAATGTATAGGCCAACTGGAATGCACTGACAATCCATGAATATTGCTCTTTAGTTATTCCGGTTGTCTCCATAATCGTTGGAGCCGCAATACCTAATGCCGTTCTGTCCAGATAATTGATTACAGTGATAAAGCATACGAGGGCAATCATATGCCACCGGTAATTCTTTATTTTATTCATGTTTAAACCTTTTAATTATATTAATAAACCCTGGTTGTTGGTGTTTCCGTGTAATAGGTAATAAAAATCAGGTACAGAGGAAATATTGAAAATTATTGTGTGTAAATTTCTCCATTTAAAAAGTCTGGCCAGTTTTTTTCAAAGTAAATACCGTTAATACACGGTTGCATACGTAAAGACTTCACTTCGGTAATAAAAGAACCTTGCGAATATTGAATCGTTAATCTGTGATTTTTGTCTTCAGCACGTTCAGAGCGAAAACGCCATTCTTCTTTTGCGCCGCGACGAGTTTGTGGTAGGCATTTGCCTTGTGGATCAATAACTATCCGTGCCCCACGACTGCCACCACCAGCATCAATATAATGTGTCAGTTGAGTTAAGACGGCGGCAGAGGTCAGCGCCATATGCCGCCACATAAACAGCTCGGCAACTTCGCCCACATGTTTGATAGCCAATCCATGCCGTTGGACAAATTCGTTCAATAGCAGGGCATCACGAGTGGCGCGTCGGACTTTATCGGCATGGCAAATAAATCCCGCATGGTCAGACATTCGTGCCTGAATTTTTTCTCTCACAACCGACAACGGCATCCCGGTCCCGTTATCGTGCGCCTGAGTAATGATCTCTCTTATAGAAGCCAGTGCCTGAGCTACCAGCTGTGCTATATCTCCATCAATATTACGTTTTTGCGTGCAACCAATAAAACGTGCCAGACGAACAGCAAAAACCTGCCCGGCATTCAATGCCGCACCACCAGGGCGAGTGACGCCGTGTGTGCCAGCAACTTCCCCCACGGCAAAACAACCGGGCAGGGATGTTTGTCCCCAGATATCCACTTCAATGCCGCCATTCATGTGCTGATTATTCATGGCAAACTGCAATGGCTGCGTGGTGAGATCGTAACCGTGCATCTTATACAGCGAGATAGACAGCGGATTCATTCGTTGCAGTCGTTCGATGGGCGATGGTGCCAGAGCGTCGTTATTTTCCAGATACGCGCGAACGTCGTCGTCCAGTCGCTCTAATGAGAATGGCAGGTCACCCGGCACAGGTTCAGGATTGCGATTGAAATCCATAAATACCTGACGCCCTGATTGCTGCTCTTGCGCTACTGCCATATCTAACAAGCTGGAGCCAAAATCCATCACCCGAGTGGCGTGGAACGGCCACTGATAGCCTTTACGGAAAATGTTTGAAGCCAGCTCCTGGGTGGTGCGATAGTAATCCGCGAGGAAGTTATACTCGTTACCCTCAGCATCCACGGAATGGATATACGGGATCACCTGTACATAGGTGCCGGATAAATTCCACGGAAACGTGCTGCGCGGCGTGCCTATACCAAACTGGCTTTCGGTCAGATTGGTTAGCGTCAGGCCTTCCTCCAGCGCCAGCCCCAGCGAGCCAAAACATTTGTGTGGGTACACACTGTCGCGATAAAGCTCGCCAGGCCCTCCTGTTGCCAGTACCACATTGGGCGCAGTCACAATTGCCAGCCCCCAAGGGTTATGGGCGCGATGACCGGTCGCGAGGATTGCCCCCGCCACACGGTCTTCGCCGTTTTCGTCACGCTGATGCAGTAGTTTAATCACTGTTGCACTGGTCAACACTGGAATGGCGAGGCGCTGTACTTCTTCCAACAGCACTTTCACCATTAACCTTGAGGTCCGCGGCCCACACGAGGTTGCACGCCCGGCTTCGTCATGGTCGGTTTGATAACGAAGAATCGCGCCATAGCGATCTTCCGGTAATTCCAGACCAAGATATTGCAACCCGCCAAGAGTGTGCAGAGAACCTACCGCTTCGACATAAGCGGTGTCGTGATCCATCGCCCCACCGCTCGCCAGTGCCTCTGCCAGTTTGGTGAAGTTGTCGCCGTTGCCCGCGGTAGCGGCGGTAAACAGTGTCTGTTTATCGGAACCAGAACATGCCGACGTCCCCATATATAACCCGGCAGTGGCGATCAGCACATTTTGCTGGCGGCGTTTAAGTTCCACAGCTGCACGCAGCCCGGCTGCACCACTGCCGACTACCAGGGCATCTGTTTGCCAGAGTGGGTAATCAACACCGTCTACCGTGACAACCCATGCGGGCTCTGCCTGTGCAAAACCCTTTGGGAAAGTAACGTGCGTCAGCGCATCAAGGATGGTGTCATCAAGCTGACTCATGCATCCTCCATCGGCGTAAACAGGCTACTTTCCATCAGGCGTGGATGCTTGATAATTGGACGGAAGGCCATATACGGCAGAATGTCGCGCTCAATCTCCACACTCGGTGCGATTTCAATTAATTCAACGCCTTCTGCCGTTAACTGGAATACTGCGCGTTCAGTGATATACAACACTTCCTGACCACTTTGCTGTGCGTAGGCGGCGCTAAAAGTGATTTTTTCCACCTGGGTAACCAGTTTAGGGATTGGACCTGACTGGGCGATATGCAAGCCATCTGGCGTTACATCAATCTTGCTACCTTTGGCGTCGAACGTGCCGCAGAACACCACTTTACGGGCGTTTTGCGCAATTTCGAGAAAACCGCCGGGGCCAATGAGATTGCCATTGAGATGGGAGACGTTGACGTTACCGTACTGATCCATCTCTCCCATGCCGAGGAAGGTGATATCGATCCCTCCGCCACTGTAGAACTCAAATTGATCGAGTGATGGAATAATGGCATCGGCGTTGCGGGCACAACCAAACAGAGCATCATCAAGCATCATGCCGTTATGTACGCCTTGCTCGACGCTCAGCCATAAACTTTGGTAAGGAACGCCTTCGCGCAGCGCTACGCCTGGAATACCGCCAGGAATACCAAAGCCAAAGTTGGTTGAAGCGCCAGCCACCAGTTCGCGTGCTGCCCGACGGGCAATCAGGCGGCGCACCGGATGACTAACCAGTTCAATAGCGTCGTTAGAACTCAGACGGCGATGTTGACCGCTAATGGTCAGGTCGTAACCGCCAAGATAGGTTTGCGGTTGTTCGCGGTGTTCAACGATGCCATCAACCAGAATGCCCGGTAATTTGACCCGGCGTGGTTCAATCGCGCCAGCTTCCAGCACATCGCGTACCTGTACGAACACTTTGCCGCCGCTGTTGTGTGCTGCCAGCGCCATGGAATAGCTATCCATATCAATCGCTTCTTCTTCAAGGCTGACGTTGCCTCGAGGATCGGCATAAGTGCCACGCAAAATCGCGTAATCCACTTTGAAAGGGCGATAACGAAGTTTGGTTTCACCGTCGATTTCAATCAGTTCTACCAGGTCGTCGGTAGTGCATTCATTCGACTTACCGCCGCCATTGCGTGGATCAACAAACGATCCCAGCCCAACGTGGGTAAAAAGCCCCGGACGTCCGGCGCCGATCTCCCGTAGCAGTGCCTGAATCACGCCACCAGGAAAGCAGTAGGCTTCAATCGTGTTATTTTTTACCAGCGCCTGCATTTTGGGCGACCAGGTAAAGTGCCCGGCAATAATGCGTTTGAGCATCTCTGCGTGCGCAAAACGATTAGTGCCTTTGCAGTCGCGATCGCCAATACCCAGCGAGTGGATTAGCGTCAGGTCGCGAGGGTGTCCGGTTTGCAGGAAACGCGCTTCAATAGCAGCCAGAATATGGTCGGCTTCTACCATACCGCCGCCGTTACCGCTAATAGCAATAGTCGCACCGTCCTGAATTTGCTCCGCCAGTGCCTCGGCGGTTGTTATCTTACGCATACAATTTCCTTATTGATTATGGAAGCTCACGCTACTTTTTTCGGCAAAGGCGCGCGTCGCCTGCTGGCAATCCTGAGTGGCAGACATTAATCCGGCCAGTAGCTGGTGCGGGTAATCGGCATGTTTATTTTCCAGTGCCAGAATCAGTTGCTTAATATGCGCCAGTGCCACCGGACCGCATTTTTCCAGCTGCGCTAACTGGTTCGCCATCCAGCTTTCCACCTGTTCTTTTTCTACCACTTCATCAATTAAATTCGCCGCCTGGGCTTCCTGCGCCGTCAGGCGTTTACCCAGCATCAGCATCTGGCGACCGACCACCGGACCAACCTGATTAAGCACACGTTCAATGCCCATCCAGCCAGGCACCATGCCGAGCATCACTTCCGGGTTAGAGAATTTCGCGCCGGGGCGGGCAATACGAATATCGCAGCACAAGGCCAGTTCAATACCACCGCCGATGGTATGACCGTTGAGATTCGCAACGGTTAATTGGGGTAAGTTTCGCAGGCGATTAAAAACGTCATTACCGCGTTTAATCCATTTTCTGCCCATATCTAATGGCGAATAGGCCGACCACGATTTAATATCGCCACCCGCACAAAAGAATTTATCGCCGGTTGCCGTTAATTCGACTAATCGTAATGTGGTGTCGTTTTCAATTTCATTTAAATAATGGTCGAGAGATTCGATCATTTCTTCATTAATAGCATGACATTTATCTTCACGGTTCAATGTCAGGCGGCAAGAAGCCGCCGCTCTGCTGAACAGAACGGGTTGGTCACTCATGATCATTCCTTAACAATAATGCGCGATGCGATCGACGCTAATATCCAGCGTGCTGTTAATATCTTTCTGCCACCAGTAAGGCGAGAATATTTCCAGTTCTATAGCGCCATTAAATCCGGCGTTTTCAACCAGCCGACGAATTGACGGAATATTGATGACGCCATCTCCCGGCATTCCCCGGTCATTGACCAGATCGGTGGTCGGTACTAACCAGTCGGAAACATGAAACGCGAGGATGCGTTTTCCGGCACGCAGGATCTGACTGGCGAGCTCCGGATCCCACCAGACGTGATAAACATCCACCGCCACGCCGAGGCCAAACTCACCATCGGGATCGAGTTCATCACACCAGTCCAGCGCCCGGCGGTTATCATCAATCGCCAGTTTGCGTTCCGCCAGTGTCGGCGCGGTGTAGTAAGTGCTACGGCACAAACCGGAAACGCTCATGTTACTGGCGGCAAGCTGGCGGGTGATTTGCTGGAGATCTTCACCCTGCAACTCCCTGCGCCAGGGGGCAATTGCGCCAATACCGCGTGCGGCGCAGGCATCAATAATGGCGGGTAGCGGCGTTTTATAGCCCAGTGTCGCGGTATTGATACTGAATAAATCCGGGCGTTGTAACAGATCTCTCATGATTCAGCCTCAGAAGCGCGGCATACTTAAGCCGCCGTCGATGGCGACCGCTTGACCACAGGTGTAAATCAGTTTACCTTCCGCCATCGCGCGGACGGTGGAAGCAATATCAGCCGGATAACCCCAACGTCCCCACGGCACCAGACCTTTGGCAATCAGTTCGTCGTAATAAGCCGTTGCTGGAATAGTCATATCGGTTTTGATGAGACCAGGGCGCACTTCATAAACGCCAATTTGTTCATTACAAAGGCGAGCAGCAAACAGACGAGCAGCGGCAGAAACGGCGGTTTTGGCAATGGTGTATTCGCCGCGATTCATCGCCAGCATGATGGCGTTGATGGAACTGACGAAAATAATCGAGCGGTGCGGCAGCTCCGCTTCCGGTTTCGGCTGTGCCAGTAAGCGCTTACTGAATGCCTGAGCAAGGAAGAACGGCGCGCGGGTGTTAATGGCAATGTTTTGATCGAAGCTGTCTGGTTCGAGGTCGAGGAGGTCACCGCGTTTTTTCACTGAAATGCCTGCGTTGTTGAGCAGGCAGTCCAGACGTCCCCACAGGTTTTGCGCCGCGTCGAGCATCTCTTCATGCAAGGAGAGATCGCCGACATCGGCAGGGAAGCAAATCACTTCCACGCCTTCAGCTATACATTCTTGTTGTGTGATATGCAGTTTTTCTACGCTGTCGGCATCGGGAAGATCGTTAATCAGCAGGTTAAATCCGCCACGAGCAAGCTCCAGCGCACAGCCCTTTCCAATACCACGAGCGGCTCCGGTAATCACGGCAACAGGACGAGTGGATTTCATACAATAGCTCTCTTTTTTTGAATATTGTTTTCTAAGTGACAATTAGCTTGCGACGTGCCGCAAGAAAGATCAACCATCTGGTTGGTTGATATGCGATAGTGATCACAGGACATTTGATAACTTGATGAAAGTACAAGTTTTTATCCTTTTTACTGGAGCTTCTAATTAATCGGGTTAAGATAGTTATCTTGAAGAGGTCGTGGGGAAGCGTTATGTATCTTGATACCAGCAACGTACAGAGCCTGAAGGAAAAGCTGCTGTTATGCGCGGTTAATGAATTTGCCGAATATGGTTATGAAGGGGCCAGGGTCGATAATATTGTTAAGGCTGCGGGATGTAGTAAACAGACGGTTTATCATCACTTTGGTAATAAAGAAAATTTATTTATTGAAGTACTGGAATATACCTGGAACGATATTCGACAAAAAGAAAAGGCCCTTGATTTCTCAGATCTTCCGCCACAAAAAGCCATTGAGAAAATTATTGATTTTACATGGGATTATTATATTGCTAATCCCTGGTTTTTAAAAATTGTGCATAGTGAAAATCAAAGTAAAGGTGTGCATTATGCAAAATCACAGCGTCTCTTAGAAATTAACCATGCGCACTTGCAGTTAATGGAATCCTTATTGGATGAAGGGAAGAAACACAATATTTTTAAGCCAGATATCGACCCATTGCAGGTGAATATTAATATTGCTGCGCTTGGCGGATATTATTTGATCAACCAGCATACGCTTGGCCTGGTTTATCATATCAGTATGGTTTCCCCCCAGGCACTGGAAGCCAGACGTAAGGTCATCAAAGAGACAATCCTTAGCTGGCTTTTGGTTGACCCTTCATCTACCGCGCACGAATAAAACTGCCATCCGGCTGGCGGGTGAACAGGACCTGTTGATTATTCCCCGTATCAATGGTTAAGCCCGTCACCACGCCGCTGGCGTTCTGGCGGATTTTCACCATTTGCCCGTTTTGCAAATTACTCAGCGGCTTACCCGCGCCTTCTACCTGCGCCATTGCATAGACATCGGTAGCGGGCAGTCCGTGGTCGCGGAACAGCTGCGCCATCGTTTTACCGGGTTCGACACGGTAAGAGCGCCATTGATTATCAATTCCGCTATCTGGCTGGAATGGTTGTGTTTGGGTAGTTTGCGGCTGTTCTTCTGGCTGGCCTTCCTGTATAGGTTCTGGAGCGACCGGAGCCACCTGATCAGGATCATTTTGTGGTGTGACTAATTGCGCCCGCAGCTGTTCTTCTGTCGGCGGTTGTGATTGCGACTGAATATCTAACTGCGCTTCACGCGTCACCACCGGCGCGTTGGGCGTATCATCAGATGGAAGCAGAAATCCGACCACCAATATAATGGCGGCAATAATGATCCCCCGACGATGCATCGGCGGCAGCGGGTCCATGAAGCGAAAATTGTCCGGCGTGTGCCAGACTTTCTCCAGGATTGGTTTTAGTTCAAAGCGCCCGGGCATGGTTTCCTCCTGCTCCGCGTCTTGTTCCTCAATCATAGCCTATGAATAAGCTAACGCTATGATGTCCGTGGTAAACCCGCCTTTATTATATTCATACGGGATATTGCTATTGTTTCTTTTTCCCCGGGATTTGTCATCATTCCTGCGACAAAGTTTTACCCAAAGAAGTGTGGCTGATATGCTGCCCGCTACTTTTATACCCTAAGAAAGGAAATACGATGACCACCCCAACTTTTGACACCATCGAAGCGCAAGCAAGCTACGGCATTGGTTTACAGGTAGGCCAACAACTGAGTGAATCTGGCCTGCAAGGGCTGCTGCCGGAGGCGCTGGTGGCTGGTATTGCAGATGCGCTGGAAGGCAAACATCCGGCTGTTCCGGTTGATGTGGTGCATCGCGCGCTGCGTGAAATCCACGAACGCGCCGATGCCGTTCGTCGTCAGCGTTTCCAGGCGATGGCTGCCGAAGGTGTGAAATATCTTGAAGAAAATGCCAAAAAAGAAGGTGTGAACAGCACCGAATCTGGCCTGCAATTCCGCGTGATCAACCAGGGTGAAGGCGCAATTCCGGCACGTACTGACCGCGTTCGTGTTCATTACACCGGTAAACTGATCGACGGCACCGTGTTTGACAGCTCCGTTGCTCGTGGTGAACCCGCTGAATTCCCGGTTAATGGCGTGATCCCTGGCTGGATTGAAGCACTGACTCTGATGCCGGTAGGTTCTAAATGGGAACTGACTATCCCGCAGGAACTGGCATATGGCGAGCGCGGCGCAGGCGCATCCATCCCTCCGTTCAGCACCCTGGTGTTTGAAGTCGAACTGCTGGAAATCCTCTAAGCAGCGCATTCTGTTCCCCTCGAACCAGAGGGGAGCAGGCATTCAGCAATAAACCCTTCAGTTTGCCAAACGGCGCTATTTTATGTTGCAAAGACCCTGTAAGCGTGTATTTTTGTGAGCTGTTTCGCGTTATCACCGTGATATGACACTCACTTTAAACATAAAATTAACATTAGATCTAAATCTTAGTATTCATCCCGCGTATTGTTACCTAATATCGATGAGTCCCGATACAGATTCGTCGTATCATAGACTGACTAAAGGCCGTAGAGCCTGAACAACACAGACAGGTACAGGAAGAAAAAAACATGGTAGATCAGGTAAAAGTCGTTGCCGATGATCAGGCTCCGGCTGAACAGTCGCTACGGCGCAATCTCACAAACCGACATATTCAGCTTATTGCCATTGGCGGTGCCATTGGTACGGGGTTGTTTATGGGGTCTGGCAAAACGATTAGCCTTGCCGGGCCGTCGATCATTTTCGTTTATATGATCATCGGTTTTATGCTCTTTTTCGTGATGCGGGCAATGGGGGAATTGCTGCTTTCGAATCTGGAATACAAATCTTTTAGTGACTTCGCTTCCGATTTACTCGGGCCGTGGGCAGGATATTTCACCGGCTGGACTTACTGGTTCTGCTGGGTTGTAACCGGTATGGCAGACGTGGTGGCGATCACTGCTTATGCTCAGTTCTGGTTCCCCGATCTCTCCGACTGGGTCGCCTCGCTGGCGGTGATAGTGCTGCTGTTGACGCTCAACCTTGCCACCGTGAAAATGTTCGGTGAGATGGAGTTCTGGTTTGCGATGATCAAAATCGTCGCCATCGTGTCGCTGATTGTCGTCGGCCTGGTCATGGTGGCGATGCACTTTCAGTCACCGACCGGTGTGGAAGCGTCATTCGCGCATTTGTGGAATGACGGCGGCTGGTTCCCGAAAGGTTTAAGTGGCTTCTTTGCCGGATTCCAGATAGCGGTTTTCGCTTTCGTGGGGATTGAGCTGGTAGGTACAACAGCTGCGGAAACCAAAGATCCGGAGAAATCACTGCCACGCGCGATTAACTCCATTCCGATCCGTATCATTATGTTCTACGTCTTCGCGCTGATTGTGATTATGTCCGTGACGCCGTGGAGTTCGGTAGTCCCGGAGAAAAGCCCGTTTGTTGAACTGTTCGTGTTGGTAGGGCTGCCTGCTGCCGCAAGCGTGATCAACTTTGTGGTGCTGACCTCTGCGGCGTCTTCCGCTAACAGCGGCGTCTTCTCTACCAGCCGTATGCTGTTTGGTCTGGCGCAGGAAGGTGTGGCACCGAAAGCGTTCGCTAAACTTTCTAAGCGCGCAGTACCAGCGAAAGGGCTGACCTTCTCCTGCATCTGCCTGCTCGGTGGCGTGGTGATGCTGTATGTGAATCCTAGCGTGATTGGCGCGTTCACGATGATTACAACCGTTTCCGCGATTCTGTTTATGTTCGTCTGGACGATTATCCTTTGCTCGTACCTGGTTTACCGCAAACAGCGTCCTCATCTGCATGAGAAGTCGATCTACAAGATGCCGCTCGGCAAGCTGATGTGCTGGGTATGTATGGCGTTCTTTGTGTTCGTGGTCGTGTTGCTGACACTGGAAGATGACACTCGCCAGGCGCTGTTGGTCACCCCGCTGTGGTTTATCGCACTGGGGCTGGGCTGGTTGTTTATTGGTAAGAAGCGGGCTGCTGAACTGCGGAAATAACCGCATTATCATGCTGGATGGCGCAATGCCATCCAGCTTTTAGATTACTCACCCGCCAGCGCGCGTGGGAACAGTACATTGTTTTCCAGACTGATGTGATCCATCAGGTCATCAATCAGTTCATTAATGCCGTTATACATCGCTTTCCAGGTGGTGCAGGCTTCCGGCGGCGGTGTGACGTTATTGGTGGTGTGTTTGATCACTTCCAGCAGTTCGCCCGCTTCATCGTGCTCGCTTTCCATTACGCTGATTGGCCCCATTGCCTGGCTGCCCATGCCTTGTTTGATCATCGGGAAGAGGATCTGCTCTTCTTTCATCATGTGGCTGGAAAGCTCTTCATGCAGCATGGTCAGGTATTTTGTCAGCCCTTTTGGCACGCTCGGTTTGTCGGCGTGAACGCGCTCGACTTTAGTCGCTTGCAGGATCAGCTCCGGCAGTTGCTCGCGGTGACGATCGTGGTAGCGCACGATGATATGGTCGATGATTTCTGCCAGCGGGGCGCTACGCCAGTCTTTCTCAATCGGTTGTTCAGCAAGCTTTGCCAGCTCAGCTTCAATGACCTCAACATCCAGTTCTTTACGTGCCGCCGCACGCGCCAGCGTTTGCTTACCGCCGCAGCAGTAATCCATATCATATTTACGAAACAGAGCCGAAGCGCGAGGGATAGAGAGCGCCAGTTCACCTAAAGGTTGGTCGCGATAAGCCATAGCTGATACCTCATTCTTAATAAGATAAGATGTATTTTAAATGCATCTTTAAGGCAAATGCTATAACCCTTACGTAGCAGAGGCTTATTTAACTCACTGCCAGTATGTCAACTTTCTGAGACAGATTCAGTTAAAGGCTTTTCCGGTTTTGCTCTGACTGCAATGACCACGCCAACCACTAACAGCGCGATACCGCTCAGCGTCATCAGCGGCGGCATTTGCTGGCGTATCAAAAAGGTGTACAGCAAACCTGCCAGTGTTTCGAAAACGATCAGCGGCCCGAGAATCACTGTCGGTAATCGCTGGCTGGCGACGTTCCAGCAGA
>ERZ1035027.654-NODE-654-length-18689-cov-12.014758_pt1 | contig 18689 bp, 19 predicted proteins | sample MGYA00520604_ERZ1035027 | MGnify/ENA primary metagenome ERZ1035027 (study PRJEB33766, sample SAMN09781743) | gut metagenome | biome: gut microbiome | host: Homo sapiens | place: Madagascar | study: EMG produced TPA metagenomics assembly of the PRJNA485056 data...
TGTGTTTTTTCCGGCTGTACCGGTTTGACGGAAATCACGATCCCGGACAGCGTGACGAGTATCGGAAGGCGTGCTTTTTCCGGCTGTACCGGTTTGACGGAAATCACGATCCCGGACAGCGTGACGAGTATCGGAGGGCGTGCTTTTTCCGGCTGTACCAGTCTGACAGAAATCACGATTCCGGACGGCGTGACGAGTATCGAAAGTGGTACTTTTTTCGGCTGTACCAGCCTGACCGAAATCACGCTCCCGGACAGCGTGACAGATATCGAAGGGCAATACGATGGATTATCTTATTATGGTTATGGTGCTTTTTCCCGCTGTACCAGTCTGACGGAAATCACAATCCCGGACAGCGTGACGAGTATCGGAGAGTGTGTTTTTTCCGGCTGTACCGGTTTGACGGAAATCACGATCCCGGACAGCGTGAAGTATATCGGAGAGGAAGCTTTTAAGGACTGTACCAATCTGAAGTCTATTACATTTTTAGGCTCTAAAACGGGTATCAAAGAGGGAGCATTTTCCAATTGTGATGCGGATATCAAATTTACCACAGAAGATACCTACGGTCAAGAGGGAGAAGTTGTCAGTGTTGCTACAAATGTTACCTAGCTGACTGTCAAGCACAAAGAGGGCAAAATTCCTGCCGGTGCTTATAAAGACGGGAAACGGCTGAAAGAGGTCACACTGGAAGAAGGCATTACGCTGATCGAAGATGATGCCTTTGCCAACTGCGACAATCTGGAAAAGATCGTCATTCCGAAAAGCGTGACGGGTATCCATTACATGGCGTTTACCTATGATACCAAGCTGACCATGTACGGCTACAAGGACACCTACGCCGAGCGGTATGCGGAAATGTTCGGCTTCCCCTTTGTGGCTCTGGATGACTCTGACACGCCACCGGTGACGACTACAACAACCACTTCCACCACAGAAACCACCCCAACCACCGCCGCACCAATCACTGGAGGTCTCGTCTGCGGCGACATCAACCTGGATGGGCGAGTGGACATCACAGACGCTGTTCTGCTGAACAAATTCTGCTCCGGCGCCATCACGCTGGATGATACCGCAAAGAAAAACGCCGACTGCAACGGCGACGGCGAACCCGGCAGCGGCGATGCAGTTGTTCTGCTGCAATTCCTGGTGCATATCGTGGACACCCTGCCGTACAGCGCATAATCCCGACCAAAGGCAACACCGCACAAAGCCCGCCTGGCGGCTTTGTACGTAATCTGCTTGCTGATTTTCCGTCATATTGCCCAGAAATTCCTTGCCATACGACAGTATGCCTGCGGAATTTCTATGCAATCTGTCGAAAAATCTGGCTACGCATCTTCCGCACAAGCTTTGTGCGGTGTTGCCCAAAATTGAAACCGAAAGCCGTGAGCGAATCCGTTCACGGCTTTTTTGCGTTATTGCCCTTGATACGCCTGGCGCAGCTTTTCAATGGCGTGCTTTTCCAGCCGGGAAATGTACGACCGGGAAATGCCCAGCTGTTTCGCCACTTCACGCTGGGTCATGGGTGCGCAGCCGTACAGTCCGTAGCGATGCACCAGGATCTCCGTCTCCCGTGGGGTCAGACAGCGTTCCAGGTATTGGTACAGCTGTTTCGACTGGATCAGCGTATCCACCATCTCCGGCAGGTTCGTGCCGTCGTCGATAATGTCCATCAGTGTCAGCTGGTTGCCGTCGCCGTCCGTCTCGATGGGTTCGCCCATGTAGATCTGGTCGGCGTGTTTTTTCTGGCTCCGGAAGTTCATCAGGATCTCATTGTTGATGCACTTGCTGGCGTAGGTGGCGAACCTTGCACCTTTGGTGCAGTCGAAGGAGTCCACTGCCTTTACCAGTCCGACCGTGCCGATGGAAATCAGTTCCTCCTGTTCCGGCTGGGGCATCCCGTATTTTTTGATGACGTGCGCCACCAGCCGCATATTGTGCAGGATCAGCTTTTCCCGGGCGCTGCGGTCGCCTGCCGCCAACGCCTCGAAACACGCTTGCTCCTCCTCCCGGCGCAGGGGCTTGCGGAACGAGCCGGTTTCGCCCACGTGGAGAAAAAAACAGAAGAGCTGCTGGAAAAATTGCAAAAACATCGAATCACCTCGGAACAGTGTATGCCCGGGGGATTGTACGGTATGCGTGTGGAGGTGTGAGGTAAGGAGTATGTATGAGCGCAATGATGTTCCTGGAACAATTGCAGCAGTTCAAAAGTTTATCTCTGGTTTAACTCCATTTTCATTCCTGTTATGCCCTCCACGTTATACTAAAGACAAACCAAGACAGGAGGCGTACAGAGATGAAAATATTGATTACGACAGATTGCTATACGCCCATGATAAACGGCGTCGTCACATCAATTCGAAATCTGGAGACCCAGCTTCGCAGGCGGGGACATGAGGTGAAGATTCTCTGTCCCTCGCAGTATCTGCACGGAGAAAGCCGGGACAATATTGTGCGAATCGGTTCCATCGGCGCCGGAAAATTCTGCAATGGTGCCAGAGCCGCCGTATGTTTTCGGAAAAGCAGCCTGCAAAAGCTGATCGACTGGAAACCGGATGTCATCCACGCTCAATCGGAGTTTTTCTCGTTCGCCATGGCGAAAAGAATTGCAGCTGCGGTGAATTGCCCCATTGTACATACCTATCATACCATTTATGAAGATTACACTCACTATTTTTCTCCCAGTATTGCACTGGGCAGAAAAGCAGTTGTTACCATGACTCGGCACGTTTTACAGTATGCCGAGGCGGTCATCGCACCCAGCCGCAAGGTGGAGACACTTCTGCGGTCTTACGGGGTGCAGAAACCAATTGCAGTGATTCCCACAGGGTTGGATTTGCAGCGATTTGAAACCCGCTTTCCACAGTAACTATTCCAAATGGATAAAAATGATTTTTAATATATGCCCTGACATTACGTCAGGGCAAGTCTGTTTTTGTTGGTAAGAGGCTTGTCTATCAGCTTGTAATAGACGTGTATCACACGAGGGCGGTCTTTGTGACCTTTGTTGTTCTCATCGACTGTTGCATATTCGATCAGGTCAAGGCACATCTCACGGGTAAGCTCTGTTGCTCCTGCATAGCGTTTCAGACGGCTGATAAACTCTGCAACATCTTCTTCGTCCTTCATTTCTGCTTCGGAACGGGCATTCATTTCATTGTACTCAGCTTTCAGCGTTTTCTTTTCCGCCTGATACTTGTCCAGCATATCAAACGCCATGTCAGGTTCGATCCTGCCTGCGACCTTATCCTCATACACGCTCTGTATGAGCTTGTCAAGTTCTGCAAGGCGGCTGCCGACAGTTTTCATACGCTTGGTATCGGAAATGCTCTGAACGTCAATATACGCTCTTTTTCGTCTGAGGAACTCTGCTGTTGCAGCCTTTTCGTCTTTGGCAAGCTCGCACATTTCCTGAATATCCGCAAGAATTATCCCCTCTATAAGCTCCCGATTGATGTAATGCGTTGAGCAATAGTTTTTGCCGAAGCGGTTGTGGTATCCGCAGATATATCCGCCGCCACCTGTGCTTGCTTTCCGCATTTTCCAGCCGCAGCCGTCACAGAAAAGCAAACCCGACAAAGGACTAAGTTCCCCCTTCTTGTCACGCTTTCCTCTGCTGACAGACGTCTCGATTTCACGAACCTTATCCCACAGCTCCTTAGAAATGATCGCTTCATGGTTGTTCTCAATGACCGCCCATTCCGATTCATCACGGTCGATGCGCTTATGGTTTTTGTAGCTCACCGTTGTTGTGCGGAGCTGAGCGAGCGTCCCGATATATATCGGATTTTTCAGGATATTTTCGAGATTTCTGCCGCTCCACAGATGCGAGTGGTTGTAGGGATTCGGCTTGCCAATACGCTTGTAATAGTAGTCAAACGGTGTCAGCACTCCTTCTTCATTCAAGACAGTTGCGATCTGCAAAGGCTTCATGCCGCTTGCATACATCTCAAAGATTCGGCGGACGATTCCTGCGGCATACGGATCAATGATCGGAGTACGCATCTCATCATCGCTCTTAACATAACCGTATGGGCAATAGGGAGTCATCATCTTGCCTGCCTTTGCATTAGCGGCGATAACAGCCCTGACCTTCTTGGAAGTGTTTGCAGCGTGCCATTCGTTGAACACATTACGGATAGGCATCATATCCATATCTGCACTATCGGAATTGAGCGTATCAATTCCGTCGTTCAGTGCGATGAAACGGATATTGTACATCGGAAAAATATAGTCCGTGTACTGACCTACCTGAATGTAATTTCGTCCGAAACGGGAGAGGTCTTTGCAGATGATAAGATTGATCCTGCCGTTTTTCGCATCGTCAAGCATTCTCTGCACACCCGGTCTGTCGAAAGATGTTCCGCTGATACCGTCATCAACGTACTCATCATAGATCGTCCAGCCCTGTTCACGGACATAGTTGTTGAGGATTCTTCTCTGGTTTTCTATGGAAAGGGATTCGCCTGCACGTTCATCATCTTTTGAAAGTCTCAGGTATATCCCCACGATATAATCAGTCTGCTTTGCTAACATTACTACTCCTTTCCTCCAAAGCAGCCTAATTCAACATTGCTATAAGTATAGCGCGCAATGCCGAAAAAAGCAAGTACCTTTTGGAAATATTTTCAGTTTGTCTGAGGACTGCGGTGCAGAGCCATTACTTCGGAAAACGCCCGTTCAAAAGCGTTGCGGTAAAGCACTTCATTGAGGTCTTTATCTCCGCAGTAATGACGTACAACAACGCACCTCTGTTTACCAATCAGGTACTCGTGTGTTTCGGTCTTGCAGTCTTTGAACTTCTCATTCAGTTCAAAAGCCATTCCTGCCTTATCTCTTTCTACGGCAGTATTGTTATTTTTCATAGCTGTATCTCCTTTAGCTTCTCTTTATCTATGCTTTTAGAGCGAGGGGATCGCTTTCTCTATCTGCCCCTCTTTTTGTTTGTGTTTGATTGTAGCTGTGCGGAACGGCAGGAGCCGTCCCATATCACAGCTATCGTTTTGTTGTCGGAATATATGTTACTCCGAATAGGAATCATTGCTTTCAGTAAAGCTCATCTGCTTGTCGTACTTGTCAGCAGAGCTATCCACAAGTCCCTCAATGTCGGCATAGGACATACCGCTGTCGGTAAACTTCTGGATAATACCGTGTTCCGCAGTCACAGCATCAACAAGCTCCTGCCCGTCCTTGCCGTAAAGCTCGGAGAGCATATCGTAAGCGATCTGCTTGCTCTGCATGATGATCTTACGCTTACGTTCAAGGGCAGCTCTCACTGCCTTGTCAGCGTTGTTGATCTTCGCTTGGTTGTCGTTCAGATTTCCACGCATTCATTTCACCACCTGTCTAAGTATGGATTTCAGGATAACACCTGATGATAATATTATAGCGCGCAATAAAGCCGTTTGTCTACTGGTATTGCGCTCAAACTTTCTGTTTCATTAGAGTTTTGCGTTCGACAGAATGTTATGGGGAATTTCAAAAAGCTCCAGTGTGTTCGGCTTCACTTTTACCACTAATGATACAGAGAAACTATGACATTCTACATATCAATACCAAATTATTCTGCCATTCGTTAAGTACCGCAGAGATATTTTCCGTTATGCACAAACAGACTATCCAAAATTCAGTGAGCTTTTTCGCAGGCTATGCTTAACGAAGTCGTAATTATTTTGGTAATAACTATTGAGAGCGATTTTCACTAAACTGCCGCACTCCCAGCACGATAACTGCGCCGTACCAGAATACAATTTCAGAAGTGATGATAATTGAGAGCATCACGCTGAAGCGTGAGCGAGTATGACCGCCGACAGTGCGGCGGAGAGATTAAGTCGCATAGCTCCAAATTCGCTGACGGAGCATCGAAAGCCTGCGTGATACGCAAATCCCACAGGCGAGAAATATGCGCCATAGCGCAACAAAAATAACAAGCATTGTATTTTGCGCCGCACAGCGAGCGAAAATACCAAATGCTTGTTGGGGACACCCCAAGCCCCGAAATGACCGCACAGCGGTCAAAAAAATATCGGCTAACGCCGAAATAGAAATAAAGGAAACACCACTATGAAAACCGAGAAAAAGAAGCGTGGCAGACCGCCCAAGCGCAAGACTTTGGAGTTCGAGGGTATGACCTACGAGGGAGCAATCAACAATGCTCTGGATAAAGAGGTAGCTGCCGAGCTTGACGATACCCTTGCACACAAGGACGAGAGCCAACTTACGGACGATGAACGCAAGTACTTGAAACGCAAGAGGGAGAAGAAGTCATACACGCTGAATGTACGCTTTACGGAATCGGAAATGCGGGATATTCTTGCAAGGTGTGAGCAGTACGGCTATAAAAACAAAACGGAGTATATCCGTGATTGTGTTCGGGCGAGGGTTGATCTCACGCCCGACCGTTCCGAAATTGCCGAATGCAATCGTCTGATGAAACGCATCGGCGCAAATATCAACCAGATACTTGTGCGACTTTACAGCACAGGTCATATCTATGCCGAGGATATTACCGAGATAAAGAAAGGGGTAAACGAGATTTGGCATACACTTCTATCCATACGATCAGAGCAACAGTCAGCGCAGCGATCGCTTACATCACAAGAGATGATAAGACCGTCAACAGTGTATATGTCAACTCTTATGCTTGCCGAAGCGACAGTGCAGGAGCAAGCGAGGACTTCCGAACAGTCCGAGGAACAGGCACAGGGCGCACCCAAATCCTCGCTTATCACATGATTCAGAGTTTTGCCCCCGGTGAAGTTACGCCCGGACAAGCTATGCAGATCGGAGAGGAGCTTTGCGACCGTTATCTCAAGGGCGATTATCAGTATGTGATAGCTGTTCACAACGATAAAGACCACCTGCATTGCCATATCATTTTTAACAACACAAATTTGTATAACGGACTGAGTTTCACCACCGAGCATAATCAGGGCAGAAAGTCGGAAAGAGCGTGGGCAGAGCTGCGTGAAATATCGGACGAGATATGTGCCGAACACGGCATATCCGTTATTGAACCGATTGGTAAGGGTGTATCACATTACGAGAATAAAATGCAGAAAGATGGCAAGTCGTGGAAAGAAAAGCTCCGTGTTCGTATTGCAGAGGTCATGCTTTACAGCCGTGACTTTGCTGATTTTCTCCGCAACTGTACCGCCAGCGGCATCGAGTATGTTTACACTCCGCATAACAAGTACAAGCTGAAATTCAAGCTGTCGGGTGATGGTCAGCAGAGGTTCACAAGAGCCGAAACGCTGGGCGAGGGATTCACCGTCGAAAGCATCACCGAGCAGATTGCGGAGATACAGGAAAAGCTGTCAGCAGAGAATGTCACTCCCGATATGCTTATCGAACCGCCGAAGCCTGTTGTTCCAAAGACCGAGCCGAAGCAGACAGTCACCGCACCGACAACACTGAAACAATCTGCTGAGCCTGAAACTATCACCGAAATGAGCGAAACCGCAAAGAGAAAAGCTGCGGCGGAACAGGTTGAGAAGTTCTTTGCTGCCCGACGAGCAAGACGGCAGGCACAGCTTGATATGCTTAACGCATCTGCTTCCAAGCCCGCCGAGTCAAAGCCTGAACTGTCTGCCCCGACACCACAGCCCACACCTGCCGAGAGCAAAGCACCTGAAAAGAAAGAAGATGTATGGGCACAGATCAGGGGTATGCGTGACAGCGATAAGATGATCGCTGACCTTGAAGCTGGCGGTATCACATCGCTTGACGATCTCAGGGGCTTCTTCTGGAATTTCAAGCACCCTGATGACCACACGGACGAGCTTGCCGAGCTTGACAAGAAGATTAGGGGCGTTGATAAGCTCATCAATATGATGAAACAGCATTCTCAGAACTATGATATATACAAGGAGTATCAGGAGCGTTCTGCATTTACGCAAAAGCACTTCCGCAAGAAAAATGCTGCCGCTATCGACGCTTTTGAAGAAGCCGACAAGTATATTGCCGAGCATATCAAGGCTTACTACATCAAAGGGAAACCGCCTAAGCTGTGCGATTTGCAGGCGAAGTCCACCAAGCTGAAAGAGAAATACAATGCTCTGGTGCCTGAGCATTGTGCCTTTGTCACTAAGCGTGACACGGCACACAAGTACACCCGACAGGTGCGTAACTATCTCCAAAACAAGGAACAGCAGAAGCGTAACAGGCAGTACCAAGAGAAAAAACGCACCCAGCAGAGAAGAAAGGATACTCTTGAATGATAACAAGCTCTCTGCCGAACGGAATAGCCCCTCTGAGCTGTCTATGACGGTTATGGGGAAAGTTGTACTCCTGAAACCGCAAACGCTCCCTGAGCGTTCAGAGAGCGTAATGCGACATAAGGCATATTGCACCGAGGAAAAATGTGATATTGCTGCGCCTTTCACAAGAATTATTACAATTATTTCGATATGCTGGACTCAAGCGTAATGATCGTGTATACTGTATCTACAATAACGATTTGGAGGTACACAGCTATGTTGAAAACACCTGAATTGGCAATGCCGAGATCACGCAAGGTCACGACTGTTTGCAACGGCAGGCGTGAGGTCTGGAGCGACTACGAGGAAGCTAAGGCATATTTCCTCGAAGTTATGATGTCCACCGAAGGTGAGGAGCGTGACCGTGCAGAATGCGTTTACATTCAGCTACTTCATGGGCTTGACGAGTGCAGTGATGATGACGAATAAGAAAAATAAGCGTTGCCAGTGTGGTAACGCTTATTTCTCTTATTGCTCACGTATTAAATACTCATGTCTTTTTTTTGCATCTTTAAATTGTACTATGCGATCTTTTGTCTCAGCTTTATATTTTAATAATTCTTCTTTATTCAGAAATCTGAGCGTTGAGGTATACATTTGTTTTTCATCAGATTCATTTTCCAGGAAAATGGTACATTCGTTTGTTGCTTCATTCTTTTCATATCTTGATAAAACGGCATTGAATATACCAACGATGCAAGGCAACTCTATTTCTTGTGCAAAAAGTTTAACTGTGGATCTACCATCAAACTCAAAATAAATAGGTTTCCCTAATGTATCTTCAACGATGCCATCTTTTTGAACTTCCCACTTGCTTGTTATAGAATTAATGCTTGTATTACGTCTGATAGGTGCTTTATTGATTAAATTCTGATATATTTCTTCAATATCACATACATCATTAAACTCCAGCTCATTTCCGTGAGGATCAAAAACAACTCCAAGTATATCTTCAAGTTCCTTGACCTTTTTCCAAAATTCAAATGCTTCATCATCATACCTACTTGCATTTTTTGCATCAAGTCGAGCATCAATTACAGAGTCGAAAATATAGCCTTTACCCTCAATAAATGCGTTATATATCTCAATAGCTTCTATTATTTCTTGTACAGTGTTTGCTTTGTCAAGTGAAATATTCATTGTCATAGAAAAAAAGTGTTTATCAGGATTTAGGTAGTAAATTATTGACAAACATTTACTATCATCTGATTTAAACGCCATTGTATCAAGACTGTCGTTAGGAATTCTCTTTATCGACAACTCAATCTTGGTATTCTCGCTTCCTATTTTTATAGTAAATGCTGGAGGAAGTGGAGAAGGGTAAATATACGTTGAATCAATTACAAGTTCATAAGGCTTAAAAGGATTATATGACAGCTGCTCTATTGAAATATCAGTACCATTAATATTCACATACTTGTCGTCTTTAAATCTTACTGGCACTGGTTTCTGCGAATTATATGATAAATTCATAATATCATCAAAAGAGAAATCATCTCCTAATATTTCCTTTTGTTGATCAGTAGGTTCAAGAGTCATCCCACTGATAGTATATTTTAGATCTTTTTTACCATCATGAGAAATAGTCAGATTATTATTGCTATCCACAACATAAATGAATCCATCAGGAAGTTTAGAACTCAGCTGATCAATTAATGCTTGAGGTATTTTTAATTCTGTTTGAGGTGTTTTTCCGAAAACTTTATTAAAATCAACAAACATTAGAAATCCTCCTTTGACTTATCCCATATTATAATTTTTGAAATGAGTTCGTTCCTTGTGTTAACATCAATCTTTAATCTGTCAATAACAGAAACCAGTTTAACAAAATCGTCTGTTGTTTTTATGATAATATATTTAAGATCAGAATAATCATATTTCAAGGCGATACCTTCAACCTTTGTGAGCGAATTACTAATATCGTTCATAATACCAGCATTCATAATATTCGGATCATGATAGATCTGTTGAAATTCTGTGCCTGATAGATCTGGGACATATCGCCATTCGCATTCATCAGTAAAGCACTTTTTCTCAATCTTCTTTGACCTACGATTTCTCATTTTTCCTTCATATGGCTTATAATACATAAGCTCATGCAACATGAAGCTTTTCATAATATCGCCTAATTCATCTGTCTCAGAAGAGTCGTTTAATACTTGATTAAAAGCAACAGAAAAATCTTTACTTAGCTTTGATTCTGGATTGATATATTGAATAGGCTGAATACCATTCTTCATACCCCACTCTTTTGGAAATGCTAAACCATAATATCCGTACCAGTCTAAGTGGCAGTTTATTCTATGAAGATTAATATCACAAAAACACTTCATCGGAATATAAATCTTTTTTAATTTGTCAATTTTGAGATATTCAATATCTTCATCACAGTATCTTGGATAAAGGCAGGCGTTTTCAATATAGGGTATTAAAAATTCAAGTTCTGATGTAAACGTGAATAATGTATCTGCCTGGATTCTGGAGGGAGTATGACTGTTGGATTCTGCCTCTTTTGCAGTTGCAGAGCCTATTTCGATTATATTCATTCCATCTGACATCATTTTACCTCATTTCATACTTTTACTAATCTTGATACTCTTTGAGTTACTACATCGTCAATATACCTCATCCAATCCGGAGCCTCCAGATTATCACGCTCCGTTTCGCACTGGAGTATCAGATCTCTCAGATGTTCAGGTCGTGCTTGCTTTCCCTCAAACATGGAAACGAAGTGTCTGCGGAACTGTTCCAAAGAAAGGGGAACAATATCAAGTCTCTGTTTTACATCTCCCTTAGCGTACCAAATACCGTGACGGAATGTTTCAGCGGTGTTGGTATCAATTCTGATTGCAAGAAAAAGACCGTACACAGGCTTATTATAATTCAATACAGCATCAGAAACATGACGGCGCACAGGTTCGCCCTCCATAGACTCCTGCCTTGAAGATGTGGACATCGTAACCTCTGTGAGTATCATGAAGTCCTCAAATTCACAGTAAAGATCACCTTTTCCTCCACCTGCTGCGGTTACGGGCAAAAAGTCAGCATCAAGCCTGAAACCACGAACCTCATACGGCTTATTTACCATATGATCTATCGCAAGTGCAGCTCTCCAAAGCGTCCACTCAAAGTATGCAGGAGTTTCGTCTTTCGGTATTTCGATAGCGTTATCTTCATCGTAAACAAGTTTTCCGCCGCCCTTGATAAGCAGAGACATATAGTCAGCGATCTCTTTCCACTGATTGCACTGATCGTTAGCATACTGTATCTCGTCAGTTTTGGCGAGTGTATCCTCTAAACGCTGTCTTGCTATATTGATCTCGGCAGGAGTATCAAGAGGCAGATCGGAAATATCATAAACGATATGACGTTCCTTCATTTGCTTTTTGAGATCTTCAAGCAATGTTTTGGCTACGTCTATATTGTCAGTCGGAAGAGGTGCGCCCGAACACAACTGCTTGTATGCGTCAATGAGAGGTTCCGATGTTGCTGTTTCTTTTGCGAGCTTCTCAGCGAGTAAATGCTTTGCAGGCACGATCATAATACCTCTGCCCTTACGCTGAAACATTCCCGAAATGCGGAGATAACGCATATTCATGTCACTATAATCAAGGAAGTTGTCAGCTTTTTTATCGTAATGCTTTCCACGCTCCTTGATCTCATTTTTATCAAAAGTACGCTTTGCCGGAGCCTTTGCTCTGCGCTGTCTAAGATCAAGAATATGGTCAACAACCTCTGAGAGATCATAGCTTGGATTAGTTGTATGTCCCCACAAAGCAAATTCTATACGGCTCATTTCCGTTGAGCCTGTCCGCTTCTCTAACTCCAACATGATAGCAAGCATCCAGCGAAGCGGAGAGAAATAGGTTGTCTTATCAGGCATTTCAAACTGCTCAACGATCATTGCTCTGAGAAAACACTCCTGGACCGCAGGAAAAGTATCTGCTTTAAGAAATGTTCTGCCGAACGGAGTTATCTCGTCCATAGCACCAAGATCGTCCTGGTTTCCGTCCTTCTTATTTACCTGCGGATAGATATATCCATTCTTAGCAAACATCAAACGCCATTTACGAGCATGGCTGCCCGATTCATCCTTGCCACTTTCATTCTGGATAATACCTTCCTTATTCAGCAGGTTCATAAAACCGATCTCATTATCTCTACCATGCAGCTTTCCGACAAATGCAGACTTGGCGTATACTGCAAGACCTTCCTGTATTCTGTTAGGATTTCTCAAGCCGGTATTGCCGACAAGCCATATTTTAATTTTTTCTTCCATAGTGATTTCTCCTATCAATACCCGATAAACAGGTACTCCTGAACAGAATTTCTATGTGTTTTAGCGTCAGCTTGATTGCCGAATGAATATTTATAGTCTACGGGAACCACTTCAACGTGTTCCTTGTATTTCTTCATCAAAGCTACCATATCCTCTTGTGTAGGCAAGCTGTTGGAGGAATATGATACAATAAGGATACTATCAGCGAACTTGCTGAACAGCTTATCAAAGGCATCATACGCTCCGTTCTTAGTTGAAAACGGTGTAGGATACGATTTGAATTTCTTTGTTTTGGTGTGTTCCTGTATTTCTACGCCCTTCCAATCACGGGCAAGTCCCTCGATAAAATGGTATCTCCGCACATATTCATTGTCTGATAAGGGCGAATAGTAGGGGGGATCTATATATACAAGATCGGGCTTTTCAACCTCTAAAGCCATTGCATCGCCATTTACAGACTTGTTCGTCTTATGATTATCAAAGACAGCATTATTAACCGCTTCCACAGCTTCAAGAAACTGTTGCGACAGCGTTTTCTGCAAGTCTTTTCGACCGTCATCATACCTATGCCCCGTGTATGTAAATATGCCGCGAGGTCTTTTCTTTGTGCAGGCACGAATAAGAGCTGTCATTGCAATTGCTTTTTTATACTGATTGTCCATAGCTGATATGTTTGCTCTGAGTATATCAATCAGCTTGTTTTCCTCATCGGTATAATACAAATCCTTGAAAGTATCGGATACGAAATGATCTACTTCTCCTTGCTTTATCAATAGCTTCTCCGCTTCTGCAATGGGGAGTGTTACAGTATTGTTTTCAACCATAGCTTTCGTAAACGTTGCCGACATAGCCATATAATCGTTGCTAATTACAGTTTTGCCGTGAGATTTGAACATATATCCTACAATACCCGAACCCGAAAAAAGATCAACTACGGTATCAAATTCAAAGCGTGAAGCGACATTCCATATTTCACCGAGCAGTTTCCTCTTGGAACCCATAAAGCGAGTTGGCGGATATAACGATACCTGATCGGAGAGAGGTTCACTCTTACCCATCTTTTTCTTTTCAGGCGGTATAGTTACGATAACATCTTCACCTTTTCGAGTATCTCCGTGACAGGAGATATGCCTCTTAGTCTGTATAACCTCTATCTTATACTGCTCATAGAGCTGATGAACAAGAGGATGATTGGAATTAGTGAGAATAACATAGCAACCACGCTCATGAAGTGTACCTATCATCTTCGCAAGCTCAACATGATCGTCCTCATAAAATTGTTCCTTGGTATATCTCTTAAAATCAGAGTTTTCGGATATAGGGAGATACGGCGGATCCAAAAATACAAAATCGCCCGGCTGAGCATAGTGTTCAAGAACAAGTATATAATCGCCACAGAGAATATCTGCCTTACGAAGTGCTTCGGAAGCAAGACGCAGAGCATCAATATCACATATCTTCGGATTCTTATACTTACCGAACGGAGTATTGAACTGTCCACTCCTGTTCACACGATACAAGCCATTGAAACAAGTTTTGTTCAGATATATTGTCCTTGCAGCGGCTTCGGCTTTCGGAAGTGTCTGCCAGTCAAGAGAACGAACCTCATAGAACATCTCGCTTGTATTCTCATATTTTTGCAAGCACTCAATAACATCATCAACATGATGTGCTACCTGAAGATACATATTTATCAGCTCAGGATTGCTGTCGGCTATGATAGCATTCTCAGGCTTCAAAGAAAAGAATAAAGCTCCGCCACCGAAAAAAGGCTCTATATATCTGCCGTATGTTTTCGGGACTCTCGGCATAAGCTCACCGAGCATCTGCGTTTTACCGCCAGCCCATTTCAGAATAGGCTTTGCTACAGGAGCCTTTGTTGTTTTAACGCTCATTACTCTGCATCCTTTCGATCAGCCGTTTCAGGCACCATTTCCATAATATCTCCAATATCGCATTGCAGAGCATTGCATATCTTTACAAGCACATCTGTTGTAACATTCTCATTCTTGCCGAGCTTCGCCATAGAAGCATGACTGATTCCTGCTGCAACACAAAGGTCCTTTTTCTTCATGTCCTTATCTATCAGCATCTTCCACAGCTTTTTATAACTTATCGCCATTAGGGTAACACTCCATCATTGAACTTTCTGTCTTCAATTGCAGAACTTAAATCTGCAATCGCTGAATTACATATATAGTATAGCATATCTTGTGTTGTTTTTCAAGAGCAATTTTGAAATAAGCGCAAAAAATATAAAAGAGAGTATAATCGGTTAAGAATCACACTCTCTAAGCTATAATGTTGATATTAGGCTGTTTTGGACTTTTATCCATTTAGGAAAGCTACTACAGTTGCAGGTGGATACGTTAAAAAGATCCCTGGAGATCTCACCGGAACAAAAAGTGTTGCTGACTGTGGGCAGAGTTGCCAAGGAAAAGAATCTGGCGGAACTGCTCGACTATTTCGGGCGACTGTCTCTGCCGGATGCAGTGCTTTGCATCGTTGGCGGCGGAACGTATCTGGAAACTTTGCGGCAGCTTGCAGCAGAAAAGGGAATCGCCGACCGGGTGATTTTTACCGATGCGGTTTCACCGGACAAGATTCCGTTGTATTATCAGATCGGAGATATATTCCTCAGTGCATCGCAAAGCGAGACCCAGGGCTTGACTTATCTGGAGGCGCTGGCAAGCGGATTGCCGCTGGTATGCCGAAAGGATGCCTGCCTGGACGACATTGTAACAGATGGCTGGAACGGCGGTCTGTATACATCTTTTGAACCGTTTCAGAAGTGGATTACAGCATTCTGCGGCGATGCGGCAGTAACACAGCAGCTTTCCCGGCACGCAGTCCAGACCGCAGAGCGCTTTTCTGCTGCCGGATTTGCGGAAAAAGTGGAGTTCTGTTACCAGGAAGTTTTGAAAAATTGGAAAATGCAAAGTGCATGAGAAGGTGGATATCAATGAAACCACGAACACATGATCGAATTGCAGGAATTGCAGCCGCACAGGCTGATTTTTCTCCGCTGGAGCGCCATTTGTTTTGCCTGGGCGCAGCCATTCCGGACTATCTGCCCACGCAGTTTCTGCACCGCCATTTTTACCAGAAGTCGGCGGACTATGTCTTTCGGAAACTACAGAAGTACAGCGGCAGGACTTCGCTGTTTGCCCTGTTTCGTTTGGGGGAACTGACACATTATATGAGCGATTTCTGCTGTTCTGTACACCGCAGCGGCGGCATCGGAAACCCACGACTGCACTTGTCCTATGAGCGTCAGATGCAGCGGTATTTCATGGAAAATCTGGACTTGTTTACTGCCGAGAACCGGATGATGCAGATTCCGCAGACTGTCACAGAAGTGCTGCAAACGTATTACCGGCAGCCGTCCATGGATTTTCACACCGACTTGTCGGCGGCGATTCAGGCGAGTCTTGTTGTCTGCAAAAAGTATGCGCTTTTGGTGCAGCAGAAACAGGCATTTTCGGGAGGTGTTCCAAATGGTAGCTGTCATTCCGGCATATGAACCGGATGCTGTTTTGACAGATCTGGTATAGCGTTTTTTGATTTTCCCGACCTCACATCATCAGAAGGAAGTGTAGACCATGCAATGGATCACAGCTCTGGATTTTCAGATTCTACATGAAATACAGAACCGCTTTTCCTGTTCTTTTCTGGATTTTTGGATGCCGAAAATCACGGCGCTGGGAAACGGCGGTATTCTCTGGATTCTCCTTGCAGTACTCCTGCTGTGCATTTCGAAAACCAGAAAAAACGGGATACAGCTGGGTGTCGGCAATATGGGATGCGGTCTGATCGGAAATCTTCTGCTGAAAAATCTGGTGGCACGTGACCGACCCTGCTGGCTGGAGGAACACGCTATGCTGATTGCGGTTCCCCAGGACTACTCGTTTCCGTCCGGACATACCATGGCATCCTTTGCCGCAGCCACAGTACTCTGGCACTGGAACCGGAAAGTCGGTCTTGCCGCCTATCTTCTGGCAGGCATGATCGCATTTTCCCGGCTGTATCTCTTTGTGCATTTTCCGTCCGATGTGCTGGCAGGCGCACTGCTCGGCTGTCTGGTGGGAATTGCGGCAGTCAGACTTGTAGATCTGGGCGAAAAGAAAATCGTGCATAAACGAAAAGAGGCGTGAGCAATGCGAAACCGTTGTATTTTACTGGGCGTGGATATTCTGACAGCATCCTGTCTGTGTCCGCATAAACCGGAGTACGTTGTTCCGGATGGGATTCTAGTTGTCCGGTACGCTGCATTTGTTGATAAGAATGGGAAAACAGCATGAACTGGATCTGTAAACAAAAACGCTGGATCAGCATCGGCTGCTTTCTGATTACCTGCGTGTTTGTAGTGTTTGGCTACCAAAGCGGTATCTTCACAGACACGCAGAAGATGCAGGCGTTTCTGGAACGTGCCGGTGTTCTTGCGCCGCTGGTGTTCATGGCGATACAGGCGGTGCAGGTAGTGATCCCAATTCTGCCCGGTGCAATCGGCTGTGTGTTCGGTGTCGTATTTTTTGGCGCAGTCAAGGGTTTCTTTTATAATTACATCGGAATCTGTATCGGCTCTGTGGCTGCCTTTTTACTGGCGAGAGCCTGCGGACAAGATCTGGTGCAGCAAATGACCGGAGCGAAATTCTATCAGAAATACAGCAAGTATTTATTGCAGGAAAAGCAGTTTGAACGAATCTTTGCGCTTTTGATTTTCCTGCCGGTGGCACCGGATGATTTTTTATGCTATCTGGCAGGAATTAGCAAAATGACAGTGCGCAAATTTGCCATCATTATTCTATTGGGAAAGCCGCTTGCCATTCTGCTCTACAGCATGGGTGTTTATCAGCTTTTGCAGAGAGCATGGGCGCTGCTTGGCAGTTGAAGTCCTGGAAAGGAACAAATACGATGCGTGTCTTTTTATATTCCGAGTTACAGCGCCAAATTGAAAAAAGCGGCGTGGGACGGGCAATTCTTCACCAGCGAAAAGCGCTGGAGGCAAACGGCGTCTGCTGTGCCGAGCGTTGGCAGGATGCCGATGTGGTTCATATCAACACCGTCTTTCCCCATTCATTCTTTCTGGCGAAGAAAGCGAAACGCCATGGAATCCCTGTGGTTTATCACGCCCATTCCACCAAAGAGGACTTTCGCAATTCCTATGTAGGGTCAAACTTGTTTGCATCGTTGTTTCAGCGGTGGATCAAATTGTGCTACCAGCAGGGGACGAGAATCGTGACGCCCAGCTTTTATGCCCGGAGTCTGCTGAAATATGGCATCGAGAAAAAGATTCACGTCATTTCCAACGGCATTGCCCTTTCAGAATACCAGAAAGATACGGCGGCAGGACAGCGGTTTCGGAAACAATACGGATACACGCCGCAGGATCAGGTGATTCTTTCTGTGGGAATGCAGATTCGCAGAAAAGGGATTCTGGACTTTGTGCAGCTGGCGAAGGCAATGCCGCAGTATCAGTTTATCTGGTTTGGCTGTACCAATTTGCGTTTCGTTAGCAGAAAAGTGCGTCAGGCGGTTTTGCATCCGCCGAAGAATTTGCAGTTTGCCGGATACGTGCCGAAAGAGCAGCTGCAGGACGCTTACAGCGGCTGTGATCTGTTCCTTTTCCCGTCCTATGAGGAAACCGAGGGAATCGTAGTGCTGGAGGCGTTGGCAATGCAAATCCCGGTGCTGCTCCGCCGGATTCCGGTTTATACAGAGTGGCTGAAAGAATCCCAGGACGTGTATTTTGCCGGCGATTTACAGGAATTCGAGACAAAAGCGGCACAGATATTACAGGGAAAACTGCCCGATTTGACGGAAAACGGATACCACGCCGTGCAGAAAAAAGACCTGCCGAATGTGGGAAAACAGCTGCTGCGGGTATATCAAAGCTGTATGGAATAGATCTGACCGGAAAAACCTATATGGAGAAAGCTGGAGGGAGAACTCTTTTTCGGGAGTTTTCCCTCTGTTTTTTGTGCATCAGCACAATCAAAACCCCTTTTCGCACAGTTTTTCGCTTTCTTCACAGAAAATATATCATATTTTTGTGCGTATCTTTTCTGAAAAAGGGGGCTGATTTGGCGTATCTGATAAATCTGCACAAAACGATTGACACATCTGCACTGCTGTGCTATACTAGATAC
>ERZ1035027.660-NODE-660-length-18624-cov-4.839141_pt1 | contig 18624 bp, 16 predicted proteins | sample MGYA00520604_ERZ1035027 | MGnify/ENA primary metagenome ERZ1035027 (study PRJEB33766, sample SAMN09781743) | gut metagenome | biome: gut microbiome | host: Homo sapiens | place: Madagascar | study: EMG produced TPA metagenomics assembly of the PRJNA485056 data set...
CTTTATGACCTCGAAGAGGAAGGGGAAAGCGTTCCGCCTGCTTCGGAGGTGTCCGCAATAAAAACGGAAAAAGGCGAGTTTGTTTCGCTTGTTTCCTGTGACACGCTGGAGTACCGGCAATACTACGACAGCAAAGAGGATTGAAAAAGTTGATGATGGCTTGCGCTGAAATTCGCTGCCGCATTTTCCCCGCGTAAGCGGGGGTGTTCCGCGAAAAATCCGCAGGAGAGGGCAGCGCTTTTGCGGTATAAAAGGAGTGAGGGATAAACCTCACTCCTTTTTTATTTTGCTTTCGGCGGCGCTGCGGACAAGCCGCGCAGGGATAAGAGCGGGCGCACAGCGCCGCATTCGGAAGCCCGAAGGGGGGAACGGCGTGGAGGAGGAAAAGCGCCTGAAGGGGCGCGCAGAGAAGTTCTGCGAGGAATACATCATTGATTACAAGGCGGAGCGGGCAGCCGTTGCCGCGGGATATTCTCCGGAGAGCGCGAGAACTGCGGCGTGGAGACTGCTGAGAAAAGATGAGGTCGCCGCGCGCATACGCGAGTTAGAAAATATATACATTGAGCAGCACAGCTACGGGAGCAAAGACCGCATAGTGCGGGAGGCCTGGGAAACATACGAGAAGGCGGTGGCCGCAGTGCCGGTGATGGCGTGGGATTATGATGAGCACGCATACAAGGAGACCGGAGAATATCAGTTTGACGGAAAGACCGCGGCAAAGTGCCTGGAACTTCTAATGAAGCACCACGGCATGCTCAAGGAAAAGATTGAAGCGGATTTGAGCACGCCGGAGAATACAAAGCTTGAGATTACGGTTGTGCGTGAGCACGGCGAGCAGGGTTTGAGCACGGAAGAAAAGGTTTGAGCACGGAAGAAAAAGGTTTGAGCACGGCGGAAAAGGCTTGAGCACGGAAGAAAAAGGTTTAAGCACGGCAGAAAGGGAATTGAGCACGGAAGAATGGCGGTTATAAAGTGGGAGCAGAGCGAGCAGCAAAGGCTTTTTTGCGAGACGGATGCGTTTGAAGCGCTGTACGGCGGGAAGGCCGGAGGCGGAAAGAGCTATGTGCAGTGCCAGGACGCGTTTATATATGGGCTTAAATATCCGCATTCGCGGCAGCTTATTTTGAGAAGAACATTCCCCGAGCTGCAAAAGAGTATAATTCGCACAACGCAGGAAATGTACCCGCGGGAGTTTGCAAAGTACAATGCCGGAGCGCATATGTGGACGCTTTTCAACGGCAGTGTTATAGACTTTGGCTATTGCGACAGCGAAAGCGACGTTTACAGGTACCAGAGTGCGGAGTACGACGTTATAAGGTTCGACGAGCTTACGCATTTTACGGAAGATATGTACCTTTACATGATTTCGCGAGTTCGCGGTGCGAACGGATACCCGAAGCATGTTAAAAGCAGCACAAACCCGGGCGGAGTGGGGCATGGATTTGTAAAGGCACGGTTTATCGACCCGGGAATACAGAACAAGACGTTCCAAGCAAAAAATTCGACGAGAATATTTATTCCGGCGGATCTGAAGAGCAACAAATGGCTTATGGAAAAAGACCCGGAATATGCGGTGCGTCTGCGAAATCTGCCGGAGGACGAGTATAAAAAGCTGGGTCTGGGGCTTTGGGATATAAACGACGGAGCCTACTTTTCCGAGTGGCGGCGCGATTTGCACGTTGCGGAGCCGTTTGAAATACCGAAGGAGTGGCGAAGGTATTTTGCCATGGACTACGGCCTTGATATGCTGGCGGGGTACTGGATAGCCGTGGACGGCATGGGAAACGCCTATGCATACAGAGAGATATATGAGAGCGGCAAGGTTATAACCGAGGCGCTTAATGATATAAAGGCCATGCAGGGCGGCGATGCGCCGTATGAGTACATAGCGCCGCCGGATATGTGGAACCGCAGGCAGGACACCGGGCGAAGCGTGGCGGAGATATTTGCGGACGGCGGGATTATGCTTGTAAAAGCGCAGAACAGCAGGGTTCAGGGGTGGTATGACCTGAAGGAATGGCTGCACCCGAGGGAGAACGAGTTCGGCGAGATAAAGCCGAGGCTGAGGGTATTTGCGAATTGCACGCATTTAATTCGCACGCTGCCGATGCTGGAAACAGATAAGCACAACCCGAACGACGTTGCGGGGGAGCCGCACGAGTACACCCACGCGGCGGATGCGCTGCGTTACTGGGCGGCGGGGAGGCCTGTGCCGACGCCTGTTATGCCGGAGCGGGACGAATATTTCCCGGAGTACGACGAGCAGGTGGAGAGTTTGCTGGGGTACTGAGTGCCGCAGCGTTAACTTGTCAGGAAATTCGAGATGCTGCCGCGCCGTGCACTGATTCGGAACGGTGGGAACCATAGCAGTTACGCCCGCCGAAGGGCGGGCGGACCTCATCCGTCACGGTGCAGCGCCAAGGCGCAGCACCGCGCCACCTTCCCCAAGGGGAAGGCTAAGCGCTCCGAAGGCGCGGGACGGACAGAGGAGCCGAGAATATTGTTATTAAGCCGTTTTGCGGCTTGAAATAAAACAAAAAGGAGAACGACATGGAAGAGAACAGCGTAAACACCGAAGCCGTGGCCGAAAGCCTTGGCGCAGGAGCCGAAAGCCCCGAAGGTGATAACGATTTTGTAAGAGGACTTTTCGGAGACGATTTTTCCACGGAGGGCTCCGCCGCCGAAAGCGGTGAGCGCGACGAGGAGGAAGGCGAGGAAGAAAAGAAACCCGCCGAGCCCGAGGAGGGCGAGGAACCGAGCGAAGCAAAGGAAGACCCGGCCGAAAGCAGCGAGGCTGAAAAGCAGCCCGAAAAGGTGAGCTTTGTGGAGCACGGAAAGACCTATAATGTGGATAAGGAGGCTCTTGAGAGAGTGGCGGCCGGAGCGGGAAGAAGACCCGACGAGTTTATCGACCTCTATCAAAAGGGCTGCGGCTTTGACGCATTACAGGCGAGATATGCCGAGGCGGTGAAGGACGGCGAGATTATCGACGGTATTGCCAAGGCGAGGGGAATTGATCCTGCGAAAGCACGCGAGGAGCTTATTTATGCGGCGGAAACGCTGCCTGTTGACAACCTGGCGGCGGAGATTATGGAGAGAAACCCCGACATTGCGGACAGCGAAGCCAGACGCTGGGCGCAGGCGGAGATTGAAGCCCGCCGTGCGAAGGAGCGCGAGGCACAGGCCGAGAAGCAGAAGGAGGCGGAGAACAGCGAGGAAGCGAGAGCCGCCAAGGAAAGAGAAGCGAAGCTGCGCGAGATTGAAGCTTTTGAAATGGCACATCCCGAAATCAAGGCGAGTGACGAGCTGCCTGCGAGTGTGGTTGCGGCGTTCCAAAGCGGGAGCACGCTTGAGGACGCATGGAGAGCATACATGGCGGAAAAGCAGCTTGCGGAGCTTAGAGCAGAAAACGAAAGATTAAAAACAGAGGCCGCGAGAGCCGAAAAGAAGAGATACGGGGCGGAGCACTCGGCAGGATCCGCATCGAGCGGAGCGGGAGCAGCGCCCGCAGACCCGTTTATTTCCGGGCTTTTCGGATAGGATAAAGCGGCAAAAGGAAAGGAAGATATAAGATATGGCAATTAACCTTGCTACCAAGTACGAAAAAGAGATTGCGAGAGTATTCACTCTCAAATCCAAGGTTGCCGGCACCGTAAGCGACAAATACAACTTTACCGGTGCAAAGAGCATTAACGTTTACACCCCTGTAACCCAGCCGCTTAACGACTATAAGCGCACCGGCTCCAACAGATACGGCGACCCGCAGGAGCTTCAGGATACTGTGCAGGAGATGGTGATCACCCAGGACAAATCTTTCTCCGTCACCATTGACAAAGGCAACAACGCAGAGCAGATGAACGTAAAGGACGCGGCGGAGATGCTTTCCCTTGAAATTGAGGAGCAGGCCGCGCCCGAAATGGACAAGTACGCCCTGGGCAGATTTATCGAATATGCGGGTACAATTTCCGCAGCGACCGCAGAGCCCACCAAGACTACCATCTGCGAGATGATTTCCGACGGAATGGTTCACATGGGCAATAAAAAAGTTCCGGACGACAACAGATATATTTTTATCGGCTGGAAGTGGTTCGGCAAGCTTCGCCTTTCCGAGGAGTTCGTCAAGAACGACGAGCTTGGCAAGAGAATTCTTGTAAACGGCGAGCTGGGTACTTTTATGGGGGCGCATGTTATTGCAGTACCGGACGAGTACCTTAAAAAGGGCGATTCCCAGTGCTATTTTATTATCTATCACAAAAATTCCGTTCTTCAGCCTAAGAAGATCCAGGACTATTTTGTGAAGGAGAACCCCGCAGGCATTAACGGTGCGCTGCTTGAAGGAAGATTCCTTTATGACGCATTTGTGCTTGCGGCACGCTGCGACGGCGTATATGCCTGTGTTGCGGCGAGCACCAAGCAGGCGACCCCGAGCTTTGCATTTAGTTCCGGTGTGCTGACCGTTACCTCTGCCGGTGCAACCGGAATCAGAGTAACCCTTGACGGCAGCGACCCGAGATTCAGCAAGGACGCAATTAACATTGCTACCGGCGGCACCGTTACTCTTCCGAGCGGCAAGACCAAGGCAAAGGCGGTTGCCTTTGACGACGCACTTTTCACCTCCGACGTGGCGGAGGACACCGAAAGAACCGTAGGTTAAGCTACGGCATAGGACGCAGAGCGGCGGAGGGGGCATTTTCTCCTCCGCCGTTTTGGAAAGGAGCATGGAATGACTTTAGAGGACATCAAACGGAGCACGGAGCCGTACAGAGGCGCTGCGGCGGGGACTACCAACGAGGGCGCCGCACAGGCGACCATAAACAGCCTTAAAAACAGCTACCGGAGCGGGCTTGCGAGTGATTACAGCTTTTCCGCCGGGCAGCTTGCGAACGAAAAGGCGGCGGCACTGCGGGAACAGGCGATTGCGGAAAGGCAGGCGGAAAGCGCACTGCCGGAGAGACTTGCGAGGGCGGGAATCAACGGCGGGGGCGTAGCTTCCACCATAGCGAGCCTTAAAGCCGGATACCAGAGCGGGCGGAACGACATTCGCCAAAACTACATGACAAGCCTTGCACAGCTGGGGCAGCAGTACGGACAGAGAGCCGCGGAGGCGGACAGGAGCCTTGATCAGAGCTGGCTTGACTACCTTTTAACCAAGGCGCAGGCGGAAAACAGCGCAAAGCTGAAAAAGGCGTACAGCTATTAAGGGGGCGGGGAAGGTGCCGAAGCAAATAGATTTTGGCAGCGCGAGCATGCCGGAGAGAAAGGTCGTCGTTATCGACTCCTTTGCCGGAGTGGATCTGTCGAGCAGCCCCACGGACGTTGACAAGCGCCGAAGCCCAAACGCGCCGAATATGATGCCGGACACGAAGGGAAACCCGAAGAAGAGACCGGGCTTTGAGGTGGTAAAGACCTTTGCCGGGAGGATAAACGGCAGATGGGAGATAGCCGGGAAAGAAGTTATACACGCCGGAACGAGGCTTTACATTGACGGCGCACAGGTGTGGAGCGGAATGGCGGATGAGCGAAGCGCCGGAGAGATTATAGGGGACAACCTCTATATCTTTGACGGAGCGAGGGCTCTTAAATGCGACGGCTTCGACGCTTACCCCATAAGCTACGACGCATATATTCCCACGGTGCTTATAAGCAAAAACGCCGACTACTATTATTTTTCCGATACCTTTACCGGGGACGGAGAGAAAAAGCGGTTTACTCTGTCGCGGGGAGCCGAGGAAATAAGCGCTACGGTGGGCGGTACGGCAACGGCCGTGACGCTCGAAAACGGAAACGAGGCTGTTTTTGCCACGGCGCCTGCCGCTTCCGCCGCCGTGGTGATAACCGGGAAGGTGACGGAGGAGCCGGGAGGCAAGGGGAACGAGGACTACAACCTTATCGGAGAAATGTGGAGGGAGAGCTTTCTCTGCAAGGAGGGAACGGAAAAGGTATTCACCCTGTCCCGAAAAAAGCTTGACAGGATTGTAAGGGTTGAGGTTATGGACAATTCCGGCGAGTGGGTGACGAAAGCCGAGGGAACCGACTTCACCGTTGACAAAGCGGCGGGAAAGGTTACATTTGTATCGGCGGTGGGCAAAACGCCGATTGAGGGCAGGGATAACCTGATTATAACCGTGAAAAAATGTGACCCGGAAAGCAAGGCAAAAATAGACGGCTGCAAGAGAAGCATTGCCTTCGGCGACGGAGGACTTGCGAACCGCATTTTTGTGTGCGGGAACAGGGACGAGCCGAACCGGGACTACTGGTGCGCCGTAAATGACCCGACCTATTGGCCGGACAGCTATTTCGGGGAGCTGGGAAACAAGGACACGGAGATAGTGGGATATTCCGTTATTGACGGAAAGCTGGGAACGCATTTATTCCCGGCATCGGAGGGGCGCAGCGTTATATTCCGGGAAGCGAACCTTGACGAGAGAGGGAAGCTCACCTACCCGGTGACGGGATTTTTGCAGGGCGAGGAGGCAACGGCGCCGTGGTGCTTTGCGTTTATGGAGACGGAGCCGCTTTTCTTGACGGAGCGTGGCGTATATGCGGCGACTGCCGGAGATATAGACGGCAGGTTCTACACGCAGAACAGAAGCTATTTTATAAACCGGGCGCTTTGCGCCGAGAAAAACCTTTCGGGCGCCTATGCCGCAAAGTGGAAGCATTTTTACATTATCGGAATAAACGGAAGGCTGTATCTGCTGGACACGAGCCAAAAGTTTTACGGACGCGGGGAGCCGCTTGCGGCTTTTCAGTATGAGTGCTACCTTTGGACGGGCATAGACGCGAGGATCCTTTGGGAGGGCAGCGGAGAGAAGCTGTATTTCGGCGACGGCGAGGGAAGCGTCTGCCGGTTTACCGAGAGCGTTTACCACGACCAAACTAAGACCGGAGGAAGAGCCATTGAGGCGTACTGGACTATACCGGACTTTTCCGGCTCGGAATTTTGGAGGAACAAGACCGTGAGGGTGGCGGCGGTGCAGGCCGCGCCTTTTCCGCAGAACCGGCTGAAGCTTGAAAAGTGCATTGATGGCGTATGGAGCGACGTTACGGAATGGGGCGCAAAGATTTGCTTCTTTGCATGGAGTGCTTTGAGCTGGGCGGAGTTTACCTGGAGCGGGAACAGCACATACAGGACGCTGGCGGCAAAGGTGAAAATTAAGAAGTTCGACAAGGTGGGCTTTCGCATAAGCTGCCGGGACATTGACAAGGCCTTCGGGCTGTATGCTTTCAGCTTAGAGTTTGTGGAAAGCGGCAGATACAAAAAGTGAGGTGGAAATATGGCAGTAAATAAGATTACGGAGGCAGACCTTGCAGGAAAGGGCGTGCAGGGGCAGCCCGATGTGCCGGGGCTGACCGCGGCGGAGATGCAGGCGAAGATTGAGGAAATCGTTCGGAGCGTGGCAATCCCCAAAATTAACGAAATTATCGACGGATATGTTTCTTCCGAAACGCTGTCGCAAGTGGTTTTAGCTTCCGGCAGTGTTTCGAGCGTATTCGGCAGAGCCGGAGCGGTGGCGGCGCAGACCGGGGACTATACCGCGGAAATGGTGGGCGCTGCGGCGAAAAAGCACGCGGCGCAGCACAAAAAGAACGGAACAGACCCGCTTTCCGCCGAGGACATAGGAGCGGTGCCGGGCGTTCGGAATGTGAACGGCGACAATGTGACCTATGTTATAGACGGCACGATTAAAGCCACGGGAGGGATTGACTCCACCGGAGGGAACACCGCCGTAAAAGACCCTGTACGAGGCACGGACGCGGTGAACCTTGCCTTTGCGCAGAAAACGTACGAAGCGAAGCCGGAAGAAAAGAGTTCCACAGGTGCTGTTACGGTGACGGCGGAGAACAACAAGGAATACAAATTTACGGCGGTTACGAGCTTATCTCTTACGGTGGCTTCGACTACCGACTGCCACGGCTTTGTGACCTTCGCCGGAGGAACGCCCACAGTGACAATAAAGGGGTACACCAAAACCGGAGGCGACGATGTGACCAAAGCGGCGGCGGGGGAAACCTGGGAGTTTGACTGCCTTGCCGGATATATCCTTTGGAAGAACTGGGGTGCGGGCTGATGGATAAAAAGACAAGGCGCAGGCTGCTTATGGGAAAGCATCTGCGGCTGTTCAACGGAAGCGGCTTTGACGGCTGTACCGTGACGGAGAAGGAGTTTATGACCTTTGAGGGCGGCAAAATAAAGCTTACGGCGCAGGCGGCGACCACCATAAATCACGAGACACACGGAATTATACCCGCATACCCCGCTGCGTATATACAGCTTAAAGCCCCGGCGGCGGGTTATGCGAGGTGCGTTGTGAAATACCGTATACGGAATGTGAAAAGCCTTTCGGAAGCGCACAAGCAGAAGAAATATGCGGTTATAGTTTCCGACACGCAGACGGACATAAAGCATATGGCAATCGACATAGGCACTCCGTCACATCCGAACTACATAAGCGTTGTTTTCGCCGAGGAAAAGGGAAACGCCAAAAAGGAAGAGTTTGCGGCGGCAAGTCCTCCCTCCGGAATGGGGGGAACGCTTGTGGCGGATATAAAGGGCTTTGAGAATGTTTACATTGCGGCGATTACCGCTGAGGACGATGTGAGCGGCGGCGAAGCGGGATATGTGGAAATAACAGAGCTGTGGCTTGAGGGATAAGGAGGAATGAGGCTTGGCAATTTACATTATGCCGGGAGAGGATAAGCTTTTTTCCATAACGCTTCCGGACAAGATAAGCGCCGTTACGGCGATTACGGTAAAGTTTCAGCATGCAGACAAAAGCACGGTTGTAAGTTATTCCGACAGCGACACGGACAACATATTCACGCTGGACAGTGACGGATATACGCTTTGGGTATTTGTGCCTTCGGCGAAAACCTATGACTTTCACGACGATGAAAAGGCGTACATTTGGCTTGAATGGACGAGCGGCGGATATAAAAAAATACCGCGCAGGCGCATAAACGTTGCCTGCGGGCACAACTACAACAGACCGGAGGTGACAGGATGAGCATTGCGGTAAAGAGCGGACTGCCGAACCTTGGGAGCACCGAGGGCGCGGTTATATCCGCAGACGAAGTGAGCGTAAGCGAGGACGGCAGCGCTGCGGCAAGCGTGGGCGAGGATTTGCCCCGAGGAAAGAGCGCATACGAAATCGCAAAGGAAAACGGCTTTGACGGCACGGAGGCGGAGTGGCTTGCGTCCCTGAAAGGTGCGACAGGCGCACCCGGCACAAACGGCAAAGACGGTGAAAACGGAAAAACGCCCTATGTGGGAGAGAACGGAAACTGGTACATAGGAGCGGACGACACCGGAAAGCCCAGCCGAGGAGCAAAGGGCGAGCCGGGACAGGACGGCGTGACACCGACATTTAGCATAGAGAGCGTGGAAACAGGCGAACCGGGAACAAACGCAGATGTTACTATGACCGGAGACGCACCGAACCACGGACTTAAATTTGTGATTCCCCGGGGAGACAAGGGCGACAAAGGCGATACAGGCAGTCCCGGAGCAAAAGGCGACAAAGGTGAGCCGGGAAGCCCGGGTGCAAAGGGTGACAAAGGCGACCCCGGTGCAACGCCGAATTTGACCATAGGAGCCGTTACAACCCTTGAAGCGGGGCAGAACGCAACGGCGAGTATGGGCGGCACTGCGGAAAGTCCGGTGCTGAACCTTGGAATACCGAGAGGCGCAAAAGGCGAGCCGGGAGAAGGCGGAGCGGGTGCATATTATGTAAAACTGGACGGCGATTTTCCTTATTACGCGCTGTCCGAGACAACGCCGCTTGCGGATATAGCGGCGGCATACAACGAGGGCAAGGCGCTGTTTTGCAGAGGGTATGCCGGTGGGTACTTTACAATAGAGCTGCCTTTGTTTTCGGCTTTTTCGTCCTCGTCTGTATTTATTTTCAGCGGAAGCCACTGTGTCGATAATACCGGAGTGTTACCCGAGAATGCGATGATTACCATTGCCGTGGCGGAAAGCGGTGTTTACTGTGAGTACAATGAGTATCTGACCCAAGCGAATATGGTAACCTCTGTTTCCGCTTCGAGCACGGACAGCGAGGTTCCGTCGGCGAAAGCCGTATATACTTTTGTGACACAAAAGGTAGGTGAAATTGAAAATGGCACTTATTGATAAGCTTACGGCAATAGGAAATGCCATAAGAGCCAAAAAGGGAGTAACGGACAAATACACGCTTGAAGGTATGGTTACGGCGATAGACGGCATTAAAATCGGCGTAGACACTTCCGACGCCACGGCGGCGGCGGGGGATATAGTCAAGGATAAGACTGCGTATGTTCACGGAGTTAAAGTGACGGGGACAAGGGAGAAAGCAAAACAGATAACCGGGAACGTGACGAGCAAAGAAATACTGTACCCAAGGGCAATGTTTTCCGGAAAGACGAGTAAAGCGTTTGCAATAGAAGCAAACAAGGGCATAACGCTCACGATGCCAGCAGTCGACCTCGGCGATGCTGGAGACGCGGATGTGGCAAAGGGCAAAACTTACACGAGCGCGAGCGGATTTAAGCGGACGGGGACGAAGGAGGAGGCGGTTATAGAGACGGCGGCTCTCGACCTGACAGGAAACGCCTTGGCTCAAGGCGTTACGGTATGGTATATAAACGGCAGTGGGAACCTGCAAACAGAAACCTATACCGCAAATGCTACAATCACGGTAAAGAAATTTACCATAGTGTTTTTTGCGGGACAGCAGCTTACAACAGTTGTGGACGGAGCCGAGGAAAACTACCTTATTTCGGAGATGGGCGGAACCCCGCAGCCGTTCGTTATGACGGATTATATAAGCGGTTCCACCGTTATGGTCGAGGGAGATTTGACGGTTAACGCGGCAGTGAGATTTTAAGAAAATGATTTCCGATTGGCGGAAAACGAGGTTTTTCTACAGGCTGAGGCTCTGCGTAAGCGGAGCCTTTTATTTTATTAAAATTTAATACGAGTATTGACAAAACTAAATGAAAAGATATATAATGCAATCATAAAACGGTTGCATTAGGAGGTGGGGCTGAGGACAATGGGTACTTTGGAAAAAGCATTAAAACGTCTTTATTCAAAGCCGAAAGATTATACATACAGCGAAGCAAAAAGCTTACTGCAACATTTTGGATTTGAAGAAAACAACAAGGGGAAAACATCAGGGTCAAAAGTTAAATTTTATAGAAAAAGTGATAAAAAAATGACGATGCTGCATAAACCACATCCGGGAAACATAATGAAACCGTATATGGTGGAAGATTTAATTGATTTTATAGATGAATTAGGTGTAATAGATGAGTAATATATTAGAATATAAAGGATACCATTCTAAGATTGAATTTGATGTGGAGAGTATGGTTCTGCATGGCAAAATTGAATTTATCGGGGATTTGGTTACATTTGAAAGCGAAAGCGCTGCGGAAATAGAAAACGAATTTCATGCAGCGGTAGATGATTATTTGGAATTTTGTAAAGAGGTAGGCAAAGAACCTGATAAAGAATTCAAGGGAACATTTTGCGTCAGGATTTCTCCCGAGCTGCACAAGAAGGCGGCTACATTGGCGTTTAGTGAAGAAATAAGTCTAAATCAGTTTGTTGAAAACGCAATAAAAAATGCAGTCAAAAGCAGCGAATCAAAAAGACGAGAAATAAGCGTACCGATAGAAACAAATGTGACAGTAAAATCAAAGGGAAACATAATATCAAATAATTTTAAAAACAAATTTTGTGTAATTACTGAATATGGAGGAAACGTTGGGTATGCAAATTGAAAAAGCATTCAAGGGCATAGAAATTAAGAAAATTGTTTTGAAATTTAATGTTAGAAAAGGAACAGTGCATATAAATATAACGGGCAGAGAGGGCTTTTTGATGCCTGACGATGGCAACTATGATTCTGCAATGGTGAGAATTTCATTAGAAACGAATAAGGAATCAGGAATTGAACTGGAGTATGAGGCGTATGCTGAATACAAGTTTGATGGGGCGCAGGAAGATTACAAGGATTTTATAATGAATGAATGCCTTCCGGACTTACGTAACAGATCCTATAAAATAATAGATGAAATTGTTGAAAAGACTGGACATTCATCATTAAATTTTGAAAATATGAAGCCAAAAGAAAACAAGCAGTAATTTAAAAGCCTTATCGTAAGATAGGGCTTTTTGCTTTATACGGATGAAAAATCCGCAGGAGGCGGCAGCGGAATTGTGATAAAAAGAGAAGTGGAACAGGGAAGTTCCGCTTCTCTTTTTTTATATTTTACCCGAAGGAGGAAGGACGTATGGAATTTATATGCGGAGCTTTGGCGACTTTGTGCGCCGTAATGGCGGTTATGCTTGTAAGGGGCGGGAGAAAGCCGCCGGAGGAGAGCGGCGAAAAGACCGAGAGCGAGGGCGAAAAGGAAATTGTGTGGGAGGTGACGAAGACAGCCAGACCCACGAGAGAGCAGCAATATATAAATATGCTGATGTATAACGGAGAGAACCAGACGGAGGGGCGTAAATGAACGGCAAGGAAATAACCGCGGAGAGCGTGTGGAAAGAATACACCGCCGGGGAGGACTATTTTACACAGATAAAGCACCACGAGACCATTAAGGAGAACGAGCGCTTTTTTAACGGAGACCAGTGGAAGGGCGTAAATGCGCCGGACATTCAGCAGCCGGTTATAAACGTATTTCATCCGGCGATTGCATATTACACGGCACAGCTTGTTTCTGACGATGTGGGAATTGACATTGAGCCGTTTTGCGAAACGGAGGAAAGAGCGAGAGAGTGCCGTATTTTGAGCGACGAAATAGACCGAATTATTGAGCGGACAAAAGCAAAGAGCAAGAGCCGCGAAATAGTGAGGGACGCTGCCATTGACAAGGCGGGCATATTCTATTTCTACTTTGACCCGAACATAGGCAAAGAGGGCGAAATTGAAATTGAAGTGTTCGACAACGACAAATTCATTGTGGCAAACCCATTTGAAAGGGAGCTGCAAAAGCAGAAGTACATAATCCTTGTAAAGCGCATGAAGGTTTGTGACGCAAGGGAGAGGGCAAAGGAGCTGGGAGCTTCCGAAGCGGACATTACGAGTATTCAGCCGGATTCCGCATACAACTATTCCGGCGAAAACAAGGACGTGGAGCAGGGGCTTTGTACGGTTATCATGCGTTTTTGGAAAGAAAGCGGCAGAGTTTGGTTTTGTGAAAGCGCACAAAGCGTTATGCTGAAGCAGCCGACAGAGACAATGCAGAGGCTTTACCCGGTGGCGTACTTCGGCTGGGAGAAGACCAAGGACAGCTTTTACGGAGCGGCGGCAATGACGCCGTACATTCCCAACCAGAGGTTCATAAATAAGATGTGGGCAATGGCGGGGGCGTTCTGCGAGCGGATGGCGTTTCCTACACGCTTTTATGATTCAACTAAGCTAAAGGGCATAATGACGAACAAAGCAGGGCAAGCCATAGGTATTGCCGGAGCGCCGAGGGACGCGGTGTGGGTAGACAGCCCGGCGGGGAATTTCAGCGACCAGGTAATTATGCTGATTGAAAAGACGCAGGAATACATTAAAAATTCCATGGGGATTACGGATGCGGCGCTGGGCAACATGAAGATAGACAACGCAAGCGCGATTATAGCACTGGCGGAGCAGTCGAGAGCGCCGCTTGAGATGCAGAAATTAGGCTTCCACCAGTTCTGGGAGGATTCCGTAAACGTGATAATCGGGCTTATATGCGAGTTCGAAAAGGTAAAGACCATTTCGGAAAAGGTGACGGACGAAGAAGGAAACGAAGTGAAGATTGAAACGGAGTTCGATTTTTCCGCCATAGACCAGGAGGAACTGAGCCTTAATGTAAACATAGGCGACGCCACGAGGTGGAGCGAGATTACCGCTATTCAGACGGCGGACGCACTGTTCCAGAAGGGAATAATAACGGACGCTATTACATACCTTGAAAGCCTGCCGAAGGGATATGTGCGCAACGAGACCGAGATTATAAAACGCCTGGAGGAGCAGAAAGCGATGCAGGAACAGCTTTTAATGGCACAGCAGGCGGCGCCCGCGGCAGATCCGACGGCGGCACTGCCCATTGATGAAGGAGGCACGGTGTAATGACAGTATTGGAGTGCTACGAAAGAGCGGTAGGCTTTTTGCCGGAGGTTAAGGAGGACAACGCCGAAATGCAGAAGCACATGGTGACATGGGCGAACGTCCTTATAGCGGACACCATCAACGCGGAGAACATATATCGCAGGGCAAACGGCATTGAGGAGCTGAACACTCCGCCGAAGGTGGCGGGAAGAAACGATGAGATACCCTATAACGAGAAGCTGGTGGCCATGGCCTTTCCATACGGAATGGCAAGGTGGGTATTCCGGGAGAATGACGATGTGAGCGGCAGCAGGGAATATTATTCCCTCTATGCCGAGGCAATTGCCGAGGCAACGCCTGTTATATACGGCGACGAGGTGGAGGACTATTACAGATGAGCACCAAGAGAAGGACCGAGGAAGAAGCGCTGGCGGCAAACAAAGAGCTTGAGAAAAAAGCCGCCGAGTCCGCGGAGCGGATCCGTGAGGACGGCGGCGTTTGGAAGGTCACTTTGGAAGACCAGGCGAAATATGAGGCGGAGCACCGCAAGAAGAAAACAGCCAAAGCGAGCGGCGCGGTTTCCTCCAAAGCGGGCGCTGCCGGCGGCGGCTATACCCCCGGCGCATATTACGGCGGTACGGACGCTTCGGCGGTAAAAGGCAAAGCGGGAAAGACCGGAGCGGGAAGCTTTGGCATGAGCACCGGAGCACTCAAGGCGGCGCTTCGAAGAGGAAACGATTTGCAAACGGCATACAGGGATTATGTGCAGGCGGCCGAGGCGCAGGCGGCAAGGCAGGCAAAAACGCCTGCCATGCAAAGGCTGAAAGAAAGAAAAAAGGCGGAAATCGAAACCGCTTTTGACGATTACGTGGAGAACGGTCTGAAGGACATGTACAAGGCGGCGCTTGAAAGAGAAGTAAAGCAGGCGCGGGAGGACGAGGCGAGAAATGCGCTTTTTGCCGAAAAAGCACTTGCGGAAAAGAGCCGCGAGAATGTAAGAAAAGCGAACAGCAGCGCCCTTGAAAAGGCGAGAAATTCTTCGGTGGCGAAAAGCGGCAGCGCGGCGGATTTTTATAAAAACCGCAGCGAGACCATGGGCAGAGGCGTTATAGGCGACCTTGAGAACCTTGAGAAGATAAAAAACCGCGACCTTGGAGCGGAACTGAAGCTTGAAGGGCAAAAGCTGAAATATCAGTGGGAGGAAGCCGGCAGAAGATACGACGCTCTTTCCGAGGAGGAAAAGCGGGCGCTTTACCGCCGGCGCAACAGCAGCGCAATTGACCGGGCGAGAATGAGCCGGGAAGAGGGAGGCCTTGGCGGCCGCACGGCGCAGGAAACGAGAAACCGGATAAGCAACAACATTTACGAAAGATACAAGAAACTTGACGAGGAAAGCCGGGATCCGGCGAAGGCGGAAAAGTACGCCTTTATAAACCGTTTGCGCAGCGCGGCGGGTGAAGGAGTTGAAAACCTTGGGCTTTGGCTTTACGAGACATTCGGATATGAGCCGGGAAAGGAGACCTACGACAGAGGAGAGGCACGCGCCATAGGCGAGGTGGCAAACGAGCAGGTGCAAAGGCTTGTGGACGCGGCGCCGTCGCAGCTTGGCAAAGACCTTGTAAAGGTGAGCGACAGCGTGGCACAGCAGCTTTCGTACAAAATCCTCACTGCTCCGATTTCCCTTTTCGGCGGGAGTATTATTGCCGACAAGGTGCTTTCAAATACCGGAAGCTTTGCGGCGGCGGAAAAGGCGGCAAGGGATTTTACCGGGGGAACGTACACCGCGGGCATGGCATCCAGCAGCGCCGCGGACAAATACGTTCAGTGCAGAGCCGAGGGACAGGGAAAGCTTGAAGCTTCCGTTCGGGCAATGGGAACGGGACTTATTTCCTATTTCTCCGAAAGCCTGGGCGGTATCGGCGGAAGCAAAAGCCCGCTGAGCGGACTTGAAGAAAAATATGCGGAAAGCCTTATCGGCTCTATCCTTTACAACGCCTTTGAGGAGGGCGGCGAGGAGTTTGTTGAATATCTGGGCGATTACCTTTTAGACGGGGCGGTTGACCTTGCGGCGCGGGGAGAGTGGCAGCAGGAGTGGAGCTGGGAAGAAGTTATAGAGAACGCGAAAATCGGCGCAATGTCCGGCGGGCTTTTCGGCGTATACAACAAGCTGCAAAATGCCGTTTACAGCAGGATTGACGAGGCGAACGCAATAAGGCTTGAAAAAGCGGCACGGGAATATTCCGACTACATGAAAAACGCATACCGCCTGATGAACGACCCGAACCTTCGGGAGATTGCGGAGCGGCGGATAGGCGACACCGCGATACCCTCCGCCATGAGAACGGCAAGCAGGGAAACCGGAGAAATGAACTTCGGCAATGTGCTGAGAGAAAAGCCCGGCACGGTGAGCGCGGAGCAGATGTATGGGGTGAAGCTTTCGCAGGAAAACAAAAACGAAGACTTTGCCGAGTGGAACGAAAGCAACAAAAAGCAGGCGCAGATAGACGGCGAAAGAGTGAATGCGCTTTCGCTTAAAGAGCGCCTGACGATGATTGCAAATAAGGCTTTTCCGAAAACACTTACGCATGTTAAGCTTGGCGAAATGCCGGAAACCATAAGGGAAACGATAGGCATAGATAACGGCGAGCCGCTTGTTATGAGCAGGAAAAAAGCGTATGCGGCTATGATGAAAAAGAGCGACGTTCAAATTACCGACGAAAACAGAAATGTGAATTGGCACGGTCTTGGAACGGATGGTCTCGAGAAAGTTGTAGCAGCGCTTGAAAGTCCGCTTCGCGCAGTGAAGCAGGAAAACGGAAGATACGGCTTTGTTGTTGAAATAGAAGAAGGCGGAAAACCGTATTATGCGATAGTTGAGCTTGATACGAAAGGAAACTATCAGGGAAAAGTAGAAAGAGCGAATGTAGTAGTATCTGCGTTCGGAACAAATCTGAAATATATTGAGAATCAGATGAGGAAAGGAACAGAATTGCCGATTAAAAAAAGAACCAGTTCCGCCAGGGACCTAAGAGCGACAATTGCTCAGGGTGTAAACGAAACTGATTCTAACGGCGATGTTCCTTCGCCCAATGCAAATATACCACAAAACGGAAACGGTGTCAATACTCCTGATGCGGAAAATTCCGCTGCGAAAGCGCAGCAGAATTCCGAAAACGCTGCACAAACGCAGCAGAGGAAGCCGGGCACGGTGAGCGCAGAGCAGATGTACGGGGTGAAGCTTTCGCAGGAAAACAAAAACGAAGACTTTGCCGAATGGGCGGCAAGAGAGGACGCCAAAAAGAAAAAAGCCGCCGAAGGGGCGGACAAAAGTTCTTATGTGAATACCGATACCACAGGGAAAACGGAAGAACAGATTAAAACAGTTCAGGACTTTATAAATTCAGTAAATGATGAAATAAAAGATATGGCAGAAACATATCGAAACAATAAAAATGCTCCGGATGTACGCAAACGTTTTTCGGATATTTCTGAAAGACAAGCAAAGGATGTTCAAGAACTGACTGGAATAGATATAAGTGGGTTCAAGAATGGAATCAACAGAAATGGTATAGAACATATCGAAAAAAGGCATGGTAAAGCTGGAGCTGCTAACTCGACGATGGCAAATCTTAATGATGTTGCCCGAATCCCATGGGTAATTGATAACTACGATAAAGCTGAACGGACAATAGGGCAAAATGGTAAGCCGGCATTTAGTACAACATATATGAATAAGGCAAACGAGCAAGCACCGCTTGTTACTTTTTCTAAAGCAGTAGACGGAACTATATATGTTGTTGAAGCTGTTCCAGACAGTAAGTACAAAACATTGTGGGTAGAAACTGCTTATATGAAAAAAGAGAAGCCCTCGCATGAGCCTGATGAACGTTTCCGATCTCCAGGCAAAACGTCCGAAACGAACATACTGCCGACTTCTCAAACGGGCGATGTTCCTTCGCCCAATGCAAATATACCACAAAACGGAAACGGTGTCAATACTCCTGATGCGGAAAATTCCGCTGCGAAAGCGCAGCAGGCGGAAACCGAGGAAGAAGCAAGGCTGCGGACGCTGTATGAATCGGAGCCGGAAAACGGGCAGAAGGAAGCCGGAGCAGGCGAAGGCGGAACAGATAAGACGGACAAGTTTATCGAGGATACCCAAAAGCGCATTGAGGACGCCAAGATCACCGACGGCAAGCTGAAAGAAATGCCGGAGGACAAGCAGAAGGAAGTTCTGAAAGACAGAGCGGAGAGAGCCGGGCTTGATATGGACGCGGAGGAGCTTGTGGATTTTGCACAGAGCCTCGGCAGAATAAAGGGCTTTTTCGGAAGAGAGTTCAAGGACTTTGCGAGGGTATTCGACGATGTTTCGGGCGAAAGCATAGGAATAAGAAACGACTTGCACAAATTCTTTGAAGTTCCGCACAGGCAGGCGCAGGCGCAATACACCGAGAGCTATAAAAATGCGGTGAAAGCGATAAGCGACAAATTTGCAAAGCTGGGCATAAAGGCGGGCAGCAAGGAAAGTGCAGCGGTGCAG
>ERZ1035027.661-NODE-661-length-18579-cov-11.647592_pt1 | contig 18579 bp, 11 predicted proteins | sample MGYA00520604_ERZ1035027 | MGnify/ENA primary metagenome ERZ1035027 (study PRJEB33766, sample SAMN09781743) | gut metagenome | biome: gut microbiome | host: Homo sapiens | place: Madagascar | study: EMG produced TPA metagenomics assembly of the PRJNA485056 data...
TCACCGATAAAATCTTTATCGAACCACTCGCCTAGCGAGTGGTTTTAGAAATACAGAAAGCCGCCGAGATGCCAAGGTGCGTCCCGGCGGTTCCAATGTATTTACTCGGTTTCGCTATCTAGGGTCATCCGTCCTGCGCTGTCAAAATTGTAATACCCTGCCTGCATCAGACCATGCGTCCAGTACACGTAGTAACTGCGGTCGTGGACAACTTCGCAAGTTGAACGCACATAATAATAGTCGCCATCAATCTGAATCAGACCGGCATAAGCACGTTCGCCGTTCCGATAGAAGTACAGGCTTCCATCTTCCTCGTAGATTCCGTTCTTCAGAGGTGCGACGCTACCGGTCAGTTTTCCATCTGCGTCGAAGTGATATTTGCCCTGCGGCAGCAGATCATGTGTCCAGGAAATGTAGTAATCGCAATCGCGCACCACTTCACACTTAGAATTCACATAGTAGTAATCATCGCCAATTTTGATGAGGCCTGCATAGGTCAGTTTTCCATTGACATAGTAATGCAGAACGCCATCTTCTTCGACGATGCCATTCTTCGGAGTGCCGGTCAGCTTTCCGTTTTCATCGAACGTGTAGTAACCGGCTTCCTTCAGGCCATGCGTCCAGGTGATCCAGTACACACAATCGGTCACGACCTCGCCGTTGCTGCGGACATAGTAGAAGTCACCGTCAATTTCAATCAGGCCGACATAGGTCACCTTTCCATTGACATAGTAACGAAGCACGCCGTCATCGTCCTTTACGATGCCATTCTTGTCTGTTGCGCCCTGAATGAGCTTACCCTCTGCGTCAAAGGCATAGGTTCCTTCCTCCATCAGGCCGTTCATTCTGGAGCAGTAGTATGTCTGGTTCACGATCAACTGGCCCTTGCTGTTGGCATAGTAGTAATCGTCACCAATCTTGATCATACCTGCAGGAGCCTTGATGCCGTCAACATAGTAGAAGAGGTCTTCGCCATCCTTCAGTATCCCGTTCTTGCTGGTGTCCTCGTCGTGCAGAATGACGCCGTTTTCATCGAAGTAGTAGCCCCATTCCGGAAGCGCAAGGCCATTGGTCTTATGGAGCCAGCAGTCCTTGCTGTTCAGCACAGTGCTCTTCACTGCTGCCGAGAGGGTCAGGCCATCACGCTCCTCCAGATTTTTCTGGACTGCGAAGTAATAATAGTTGACCTCGCCGTCCTCCTTGACAACGCGCTTCAAACCGGCTTCTTCTTCGATGATGCCGCTGTTGAGCCAATAGGTGTCCGCTCCGACGCTGTAAACACCGGTAACATCGCTCTGGAATACGCCTTCCGCATCAAAGACATAGCGGGCTTCTTCCGTTGCTCCATCGGGGATCAGCGTCGAGATTCCGGTAGCTGCGTATCCGGTTTCGGTGTCCAGATAGTAGGTATTGCCGTCAATGACCGTCCAACCGGTTTTCTGCAGTTCACCGTCCTTGTAGTACTGCTTGCCGCTCGCATCTGTAGACCAGCCATTCCAAATCTGCCACTGTGCATACAGCGTCATATCTCCGGCCAGCTCAAGAATCGCACCTTTATCGGCATAGGTAGCGCCGCTGCCATCGGCGGCGGTGTTCCAGCCGATGAACTTGTAGCCCTCACGGGTGAAGGCGTTGGCATTCAGGGCAGTGTCCACACCGACCTCAAAGGTCTGAGCTGCCATCTCGCCCACACCGCCATTGGCGTTGAAGGTGATGGTGTAGAACACACGGGCAGATGCAGAGTACTGTGCCGTATAAGTGGCATCCTCTTCAGCAACCACAACCTCCGGACTCCAGCCGGTGAAGGTGTAGCGGTAGTTGTCGTCAGGAGCCTTATCCGTACTGTCCTTAAAGAAAGGCATAGTGCCCTTCAGATAATCTTCCTCAGCTACGACCTTGCCATCAATTACCCAAGTGATATGTGCGCCGGTCTTAGGAATTTCCTCGCCTTGTTTCAGCAGTTCATTGCAGACAGAGCAGTAGGTGTCGCCGGTGTAACCGGGTGTCGTAAGCGTCGCTTCGACCGCATTGCGAATCTCCGGCTTGTGACCGGTAGCCGGGATCACTTCCTGTTTGACAATGACTTCGCTGCAAACATCACAGTGCTTGCCCTCGGTCAGACCCGGTTCCGTACAGGTCGGAGCCTTTGCCTCGTCAATGACTTCGGTGTGACCCTTGGCAGGAATCTCAGTCTGTGCAACGAGGACTTCATTGCACACAGAGCAGTGCTTGCCCTCAGTCTTGCCGGGCGTCGTGCAGGTCGGCTCAACTGCCGGATCAACGACCTCGGTATGACCCTTGGCCGGGATTGCTTCCTGTGCAACGAGTACAGTATTGCAGACGGAGCAGTGCTTACCCTCGGTCAGACCCTTCTCGGTGCAGGTAGCCGCAACAGCCGCGTCAATGACTTCGGTATGTCCCGTTGCGGGAATCTCTTCCATACCAGAGAGGATTGCGTCACAAACGGAGCACTTTGTACCGGCTTTATGGCCAGCCTCGGTGCAGGTAGCGGGCTGCTCAGCGACATCGACAGGGGTGTGCCCAGTCGCGCCGATTGCTTCGGTCTTGGTTTCAGAGCAGACCGTGCAGGTGTAGGTCTTGACGCCGGCATTCTCACAGGTGGGGGCAGTCGTGATCTCGCCCTCATTCCAGCTGTGGCCCTTGGCGGGAATCTCTTCCTGCGCTTTGATAACCGTTCCGCAGACAGAGCAGCTGACGCCATCTGTCAGACCCGTTTCGGTACAGGTTGCGGGCTTGCCCACAACGGTCTTCTCGGTGTGACCCTTGGCAGGAATCTCGGTTTGTGCAACGATAATCTCATTGCAGACAGAGCAGTGCTTGCCCTCGGTCTTGCCGGGCTCGGTGCAGGTCGGCTCAACGGCAGCATCAATGGCCTCGATATGGCCCTTAGCCTCAATGGCCTCGCCCTTGGTGATTTCTTTGCCGCAGATGGCGCAGACCGTATCACCGGTGTAGCCGTCCTCGATGCAGGTGGCATCCTTCTTGTTGATCACCTTGGTGAGAGAATGATTGTCCTCCCACTGGGCATAAAGAGTGGTGTTCTCGGTCAGATGAATAGTCGCACCATCCGCATAGGAGTCACCAGTACCATCGGCCGCCGCATTCCAGTTCAGGAAGTTGTAGCCTTCACGGGTAAAAGAGTTTGTGTCCAGTACGGTATCCGTCTTTGCATTTACGGTCTGTGGGGTCATCGTGCCTTCGACCGGGTATTCCACACTTCCGTTGGCTTCAAAGGTAACCGTCAGCTCCGTGGGCGCTTCGCCGCCCCAAACACCATTGACATAGTTGATAACATCGCCAGCGTTTGCGGTCGCGGTTTCCGTATAGGTGCCGTCGGCGTTGTGCAGCTTGGCGGCGGTGATGGGGATCTCGTGGGCCGTTACATCAGAACCGCTCTGTGTGTACTGGTAAGTAACCTTTTCTGTGCCAAGAGAGCCATTCTGCTGATACACGCCAGTACCGACGCTGGAGCAGATATCTGCACCGCCCTTGGTGGTGTAGATGGTGCCAATAGCCGTTACGCTGCCGTTCACATCCATCTTGGCATCGACCAAATCGTTGTTAGAACGGTTATATGCCTTGCCAGGCGCATATGCCACCGACTTAAATTTGCAGGGGCCACAGACGAAGTTGTCGGAGTTCCACTCATCGCTGTCATAGAAATAGATACTCTTCCCGTTTGCAACCGTCAGGCCAGCGTCCTCCGCAATATTGACCTCAACGCCTGCCAGCAGAGCGGCATCCTGATTGATCGTCACATTTCCGGACTGGATATTGATGGTAATGTTGTTGGTGATTGGCAATACATAGTTTGCAGAGTTAACGCTCGTGCCTGCAAGCTTTAGCGACAACGTGTTCAATGCCGCTTCGCCGTTTACTGTGAATACAAGACGATCCGTCTTTTCATCGTAATCCTTAGTAAAGCTACCAGATTCCACTTTGAACATACCGGTGTCGCCAATGAAATTAATAGCAGTAGTATGTGTGCTCTTCATTGCATAAACGCCGCTATAAACCTGTTCGTTGGCGCCGGCATTCAACGTCAAGGGAACTTCGATGTTTTGTACGAAGTACTGCGAAAATGGGAACACCTCATGGCCCACGTTGGAAGATGCGCTGCCGCCACGGAAGTCTGCAATCTGATAGAATTCGTACACCGTAGCGCCAGATTCCGCCAAAACAGAGCCGCTGCCGGAGATAAAGCCCCAGGCGTACAGATTGCCGCCGTTCTTTACCGTGATGGAGCTGTTATCCGCCATTTTGATGTATCCATAATCACCAACGGGACGTCCCTGCTCACTACCGCCAGCAGCATAATATCTGCCGCCCAGGCTGATCGCGCCGTTGACCGTGATGGAAGTGCCCTCGCTCATCGTCAGCGTCCGGAAGGGTTTGGAGGCCGGAGCCGTGCGGATTGCCGCAGGCGCATCCGTGTACAGCGTCCCTGCCGCATCAAACGGAATCAGAAGTGTAATTCCAGCCGGAATAATATAGGAACCGCTGATGGAACCATCAGTAGCCAATGTAATCTTGGACTGGCCGTTTGCCTGTGCATAGGAAACCGCATCGCCCAGATCGTCAAACCGCTGGCCGCCGGTTTCAAAGAGGGCCGCCGTTTTTCTTGCGAACCGCGCTGTTATGGTGCAGTCGCTGTCAATGTTCAACGCAGCCTTTGCAGACGTGCTGATATATTTCTCGTTAGAAACATCATACCAGCCCATGAACTGATAACCATCCGCCGGAGTCGCCACTACCTGATAAGCAGTCATGGAGCTTTGCGTGTTGCTGTATTCCTCGGTAATGAGTTTTCCGTCTACTGTATAAGTACCGTTTCCAGCAGGCACGAAAGTCGCAGTTGCATTGACATCGCTTACCAGAACCACGTTGGTAAGGGTGATCTTAGTGGCAGCACTGGTGCTGCCAGACTTGATGTATACTTTAATGCTCTCGTTTGCCGCCAGTTCCTTGGTAAAACTGGCACCCGAAGAAACCCCTTTACCATCCACCTGAATCGTTCCACTATTCTGTTCAATGGTATAGTCAAAAGAAAGGGTTGCTGTTGTCGACTTCTTATTTGTAATTGTCAGTGTGGAATTATAGGATGTATTGCTGCATGTTCCACCCGTGCTGGTAGCTGCGCCGATAATGCTCGTACCATTGGCCGACCAAGCATCATTTGCTTGGCCTGTAAAACTCAGCCCGATGTTCTCGTCAGCTAAGCCTGTCACTGTACCACTGGTTGCCGCAAACGCTGTCATGGTCACATTGGGTAACGGTGCCATGACCATGCACATGCAGAGCACAAGCGAAAGGAATCGCTTCAATGTGCTTTTCATTTCTTTATTTCCTTCTTTCTTTGATGATTTCTGGCGTTTATTTCTATGTAAATGCTGAGCCCCGCCGCAAATGCGATGGCTGCCCAGACATGAGAGAGATGGAACAGCATCCCCGTAGAGGACGTCCGGAAAAATTCATCAATAAAGCGGAACGCTCCATAGGATGCCATATAAAGTGGGTAAATGCTGCCGGGGTTCTTGCTCTTTTTCACTCTGGGGATGAGCAGAATCAGCATCACAATATAATAGAGGATCTCGAGTTCCCTTGTGGGGAAGTGAACGTGCGTTCCCGGTATGACTAAGCCGGAGCAGCATCCAGAGACGATGCAGTTGACCCGAGCACACATCACCGTGAAGATCATGCAAATCGTAAAAATATCAAAAACGGCTTTGATATTGCGTTTTGAAACCTTTGCGCTGATGAAATAAAGCACTGGCATAAAGAACACTCCGCCGAATAAGCTCATGTTGCCAGCATCTCCGGTTTCCAGAAACGCAAATGCTTTTACACTCAAAACACCACATACTGTATGCAGCACCGAGAATGCTATCACGGCGTACCATTTCATTTGGAGTTGCCGCCGCATCCTGTACAGCCAGAATACATTGAAAATAGTTCCCAGCAGTAAGAGCACGATCAGGGAATGCTCTTTCAACCAGATAAATACAAGATCAAGCAAAGCGTACTCCTTTTCGTAATCACATCCTCCATGAGGTATGGTGCTAAAAGCGCCATACCTCATGGCTTATTCGGTCATCTCACCATCTTGCCATCTGCACCAAAGGTGTAGAATGTGGCAGGCAGCAGGTTGTTGGTCTTAGATACCCAGTAGCGCTGACTGGTGATAACCTTGCAGTAGCTGTTCACATAGTAGTAATCGCCGTCGATCTGAATCAGGCCAGCATAGGTCTTGACACCGTCCACATAGTAATACAACTCGCCGTCCTCACTGATGATGCCGTTCTTTGCAGGATCGACTGGATCGGGATCCGGCGTCGGAATCGGTGCATCGGTCATTTTGCCTTCCGCATCAAAGTTGTAGAATGCAGCAGGGAGCAGATCGTTGGTCTTGGACACCCAGTAACGCTGATTGGTGATGACCTTGCAGTAGCTGTTCACATAGTAGTAGTTACCATCAATCTGAATCAAACCAGCATAGGTCTTGACACCATTGACATAGTAATACAGCTCGCCGTCCTCGCTGATGATACCGTTCTTCACCTCGGGATCAGGATTGGGATCCGGATCAGGGTCCGGTGTCGGAATAGGCGCATCGGTCATCTTACCGTCTGCACCAAAGTTGTAGAACCCAGCGGTCAGCAGATCATTGGTCTTAGACACCCAGTAACGCTGATTGGTGATAACCTTGCAGTAGCTGTTCACATAGTAATAATCGCCGTCAATCTGAATCAGGCCAGCGTAGGTCTTGACACCATTGACATAGTAATACAGTTCGCCATCCTCGTTGACGATGCCATTCTTCACCTCGGGATCAGGATTGGGATCCGGATCGGGGTCAGGTGTCGGAATGGGCGCATCTGTCATTTTGCCGTCTACATCGAAGTTGTAGAAACCAGCGGGCAGCAGGTCATTGGTTTTGGACACCCAGTAGCGCTGATTGGTGACTACTTTGCAGGAGCTGTTTACATAGTAGTAATCGCCGTCGATCTGAATCAGGCCAGCGTAGAAGCGAACGCCGTTGACATAGTAATACAGCTCGCCGTCTTCATTCACAATGCCATCCTTCGAGGGATCGGGCGTATCAATGATCATGCGGCCATCTTCATCAAAGCTGTAGAATGCCGGTGCAAAGCCAGTATCATTGGGATAGGAAACCCAATGACGGGTGTTCTTCACTGCCGTGTAGTCTACGCTTCCGAAATAATAGTAGTATCCGTCTTCTGCCAAATACAGGCCGTTGCAAACCATGCCGTTGATGGTATAATACGTATTTCCGTTAAGATAGAAGAGCCCCGTGTGCTGATATACGCCATGGCAGATACCATCTTCTCCAAAGTCGTACCAATAAATCGGGTCATCATGGTTATCGCGCAGTTTTACATACCGGAGGCCCTCGTAGCGATAACCGTCCTGATTGAAGAAATACAGATTTCCTTCGATGGTGTACCACTTGCCCTGAACAAAGCCGGGGCCATAATAGTAGCGCTTACCGTGGTCCGTGGCCAGCCATGATCCCTTCACCAGTTTGCCATTTTCAAATTGATAGGTCACATTGGGGAAGAAACTGCTGTTTTCACCATCCAGCCCCTGGAAAGTCTCGGGGTCAAAGTAGTAATAGCCGTTGTTGCCATCTGCATCCGTCAGGTTCCACCAGCCAGACTTGGCCACACCGTTGATGGCGTAGTACCGTGCACCGTCGACTTCAATCAGCCCAGTGACCTTGCCCTCACAGGCTCCGGTCGTCTCGTTGAACTGATAGAAATACTCGTTGCTCTCATCGTTGAGGCCAGAAACCTTGTGAATGCCCTTCAATGCATTGTTTTCGACGAAGTAGTAGGATGTACCGTTGACCGTTTTCCAGCCAGACCAGGAACCATTGTCCAGGATGAAACGATCCGTGAACTCCTGATACGATTCGCAGTAGAAATGGCCGCCGCAGGGGTGCGTGGTATCCTCCGGCTCCTCATAGGGATAAATCCCATACTGCTCCTGGAAGGAGGTCTGCTTGGCCATACTGTAGAGTGCGTTTGCGCCCAGATAGATGTCGTAGCCGACCGAACCGGAGTTTTCGATGCTCAGGCACTGATTATCATCCCACTGTGCGCCGTCCTTGGCGGACAGCTGCACGCCGCTGAGGATGTAGATGGGGTTGGCCGTATCAGGATCAATGGCCTGGCTCTGCTTGATGAAGTTGCACTTCACAGTGAGCAGATTGTTTTCGTCCAAGGATGCGGATGTAAGACGGAAGTAATCATTGGACACCGTCAGGTTGGAGATGTCCACAGCGACATTCTGGTCAAACTGGAACTTCACCGTCACCTCAGTCTTCGAGCTGACACGCTCTGCCAGCTGGAGCATCAGATCCCAAGCTGTAATGCCGGAAATATCGCCGCCAGCAACCATGGACAGAAGCGGCTCCAGCTTTTCAGGCACCTTGATCGTCATCATATCCAGTCCGAAGACATAGGTGACGTTCATGGGCTGGCTGGGATCGATCACATGATAGCGGTCTGTCTCGCCATCGCCGCCGGGGAGGTATTCCGCATTGGAGACATCTCTTGTCCATGCGAAGGTTCTGTCGCCGCTTGTGGCGTTGTCAAAGTCGAAAATCGCCTGATTGGCACTGTACATGGCGACCTTGATCGTAGCACTGATAGAGTAGTCCCACGTAATCATGGCCGTGATGGTCACATTGCGCAGACCGGACTCCTCGCTGCCGGTAAAGGCAAAGCCATTGTTCGCAGCTTCCACAGTACCTGCTGCGCTGTTGCTCAGTTCAAATGTGATATCGCCCGCGCACACAGCGACGGGATTCTCGTTATAGGTTGCAACCAGAGGAAGGCGCACCGAGTCTCCGTAAATGGCGTTGATGCTCGTTTTGGAGAATTTCAGGCCATTCGGCTCGACCACGGTAAGCGTCTTGCTGCCGATCACCGTGTCACCGGACAGGAGCTGAATTTCCACGCTGCCCTTCTTGACGGCGGTGAAAACACCATCTTCAGAGACGGTACCGATGGTTTCATCCGCGGACTTCCATGTGATATCGGCAGGGAGTTCCGCCACGCTGCCGGACGCACTGACACCGGAAGCGATCAAGCGGACTGCGGCGCCGCTCGTCAAGTAATCATAAGCAGAAGTGATCAGGGCATGATCAAACTCCGTAGAGACAGGGGCCGCGGAGACCACCATCAGAGAGGAACTAACGGAACGCTCATAGCCATCTGAAGGGCGGTTCACGACCGTGAGCGTATTGCTGCCTTCCTGCTTCGCTACGAAGGTAGTGGAACCGCCGCCATCCAGATTGATTGCGGTCACACAGCCTGCGTCCAGCATAATCTGTGCCAGTTCTTCTGCACTGCCGCCGGCGGAGAAGGGTTCCTGACGACCGTCCAGCACCATCAAGACAACCTTGCCCTCAGCAGTGATACCCACACAGGTGCGGGAATGACGCTCACTATAGTAGTCCGAAGTACTTTCCACAACGGATTTTCCGTCCTTTACAAGGAACGGACTACCGCCGACAGCCTCCTGAATCTGGTCTTTATAAGCTGTGTAATCGCTGGGACTGCCAATCATAGCCGTGCCGTCCTTCAGAATCGCAAAGAAGTTTTCAGCGGCGACACCGTGATATTCGACACCCTCCATGACCAGAGCACCGTTGGGGGCACCGGTGGTCATGTTGTAGAAGTCTGCATTGACACCGACGACCGCATTATAGTGCTCCACATAGTTCGCTGTGTCGGCCGGATCGGAGTGACGTTTTTGTGCCGCAGTCATCTGGTCGGATACGCGGGACATGGCCCAGCCTTGGCTCGGATCGTTGGCATGATAATTGGCGTGGATGCTCACATCATCGCGGGAAATATCAGCGGTCGCAATGTAGTAAACGATCTGCTTGTCGTCCTTGGTCAGCGCATAGTTGATCGTCTGCGTCACGCCGGGAGCGACCGTTGTCGTATCCGAAGAGAACACAGAGTAGTACGCATCATCTGGCTCCGGGTCGGGGTCGGGTTCGGGATCCGGATCAGGGTCGACCGGGTCGATGCCGTTGGGGTCACCTGCAAGGTCAAAGAGATAATCTGCAAAAGCGTAGCAGCACGCTTTACGCAGCGTCTCATAGTTTGAAAGATCGGTCAGAGAATAGGAGCTCTCCAGCGCACCGATCAGGGTATTCCCGGTATAAGTGCTCAGAACCTTGCTCCGGATACCGTCCTTGGTGACCATGCCGCCCAGACGGTTGGTCAGGAAGTAGGAAGCACGGCTTGCATCTGTAAGCCCTGCGGTGAAGTAGTTCTCGATGATCGTGCTCAGAGCCACACCGCCGCGATTCATCTCCGTTGTGAGATAGAACGCATCCATGTCGCCATAGAGGTCCGTGTCGGCGAAGGAGTGATCCACACTGTTGAGCGTGCCGTAATCCACGCCGAGGTATCTTGCGCGAATGTTGGCAGCAAGTGTATCGACATCAGTCTCCGTGGCATCTACCTTGTCAACAACATCCACGTTTTCGGCGCAGTACATCAGATCCGTAATGTCACCGGCCCAACTGCCCATGTCGGCACGAGCCTGAACAACAGCATCCGTCATGCCCTGTACCTTGGCGTAGTTAGCTACATCCATCGCACCAAACAAATGGCCAAAGTCAGCCGTATTGCCGTTGGGCAGCGCAAAGTTTTTGATGGTCTTTAGCGCAGAAGCCGATGTGTTATTTGTGTTGTCCTGCTCAGAAACGTAAGTGGTAAAAGCGGTATTCTCCTTGCCGCAGACCATTTCCCAAGTGCCGGAGGTATAACGTTCCACACCTGTGCGGATATAGTTGATGATCAACGCATTAGCGTCCTCGCCGGCATTTTCTTCCGCATAAGTTTGGGCATACCCTTCCAAAGCCTTGAAGCAAGAAAGGAATGTTGCATAGTCTGAAATCTCAGTAACCGCAGGTGCATCATCTGCCAGTTCCGATTCCTGATCTTCCAATTCAACGGGATTATTTTCCGATTCTGAGTCAGCAGGTTCCTCGGAAATGTTCTCAGATTCAGAAACGATCGTTTCTTCGTAGTTCGCGGCGGCATCTTCAATTGCCGAGTCATCTGCTGCATACGCGCCAATAGGCAGCAGCGTTGTCAACAACATGACGACAACAAGGCATACAGACAGATGTCTTCTTATCATTTTTCTTGCCATGTCCGTTTCTCCTCACATTTAATTTATTTTAAATTATCGATTAGATAATTTAAGTCTTCTTGCATTGCGTAGAAGCGAGTCTGCTCGGTTTCTCCCAAGTCAGAGTCTGCCGGTAATTCCTCCACACGCAAATACACATTTCGCTGTGTCCCTGTGTCGTCCGTCAGACTACCGACAACCTCGCTGCTGTCATCACCAACCAAAATCTCGAACAATTCATAGGTTTCTTCTCCGCTCTTGGTTTCAAAGGCAACTGAAATCGTATTGCCGTTCTGCTCCTGACGAATAGTGACATACTCACGCCAACGTTCCGGATAATGCAAATCACCGTAATCTGTATGGACAGCAACATCTTCCGGAATTGCCTCCGCGGAAGCATTATCATTCTGTTCGTCTGGCTCCTTGTCTTGCGCAGTGACAATATCCTCCGGCATTGTATCTGCAGAAGTATTGTCATTCTGTTCTTTTTGCATTTTGTCGTTGCTGCATCCGACCAACAGACCGCACAGAAGCGCACTGCATAACAAATAGCCTATCAGTTTAGTAGCCTTTCTTTTCATTTCGTACCCTTCCTTTTATTTCAATTTTGCTATTTTTCTTTATGACGCATACCTCTAAAATTCTAGATATTCCGTATATGGGTGTTCTGCATCTAATTTCAGGCATTTGTGGTGGCTTTTTTGCTTATCAAGCGGTGGATTCTGCCAGTAGTTACCATACTTCTGCCTCAAATATGCATCACAATCTGACGGAAGCCAAACAGGAAGTCCCTCGAACATACCACGCCTGCCCACTCCATATATTTCTCTTTCGTGGTATTCCAAGCGTCCCTGCCAGTTCCCGTGGTTTGCAATAACATCTGAAGATTCCACCGGCCATGCGGATATCAGTTCTGTATAAGCCGCGGCAATTTGTGCAGTATGTTTGGCAAATCCTAAAATTCGCAGTGGCTTCACGACTGCCTCTTTCCACCGTTCAGGGCGGACGCAGGAAATGGAAATTTTTCTGACAAGCCACGCTTTCTTTCGTTCTAATCGTTTCTGCTCTTTTTTCTCTTTTGGATAACCGTCCAGAGGGAAAATATCAAGGCTGATTCCATGGTTTATTGGAAGAGCCGCAACACTTTTCTCAATACAGGTTGTTCTTGAATTTCTCAATTTACTGTAGATTGCAGGAAACGCCGGATCTGATCGAAAATTCTGAAGAAAAAACTGTTCTGGAAGCATAGCCGGAGCTTTTCTGCAAAAATATTCATAATCGTCACGGAATAGCGCAACATCGACATCATCATCCCAAGGAATAAAACCGCCGTACTTAACTGCCCCCAACGCGCTGCCGCATACTAAAAAGTACTTCAACTGCAGCTGATCACAGATTTGCGTAAAGATTTGAAGCATCTGGAAGACTTTCTCTTGGATTGGTGTCATTTTCTAATCTCCTCACCATTGCACTGACCATTCCATCCACTACACACAATGCAAGGAAGAAGTTCAATGCACCTTCCCAAATTGGTTCAACAAAGCAGTTGACATACGCGCCGATATATAGGAACAGCAGAAGGTATCGCAGTGACAGAGAGACTTCTTTGTTCTTCCATATCATCGTCACATTGACAAAATTTTTTATAGAGTAAACTAATAACAAGCCAACTGGAATGATTCCTGAAACTCTGCCAACATCTAGCCACATATTATGGCGATATATTTGACTGGCTCGACCGCCCATCGGATACTGAATTAATTCACGCAATCCAATCCAAAAGCTTTGAAAACGAAAAGAATCCGAATTTTCTAAGGATGCCCGCCGCTCATAGCGTGCTGCCAGATTTGTACTTAGGATATAATTCCTTATAGAAAAAACATTGAAATGGTAGAACAGAAATACAATCAGGCTAATGGCAGCCATAATTCCAATACATTTCAAAACTCCGGCAATTCCTTGTTCTCTATACGTGAATTGCAGTGCGGCAAGGATCACAATCAGTAGGAGAATCGCAAATTGTGTTCGTGTTCCCAACATGAACATGTACTGAATCGTAGCGAATAATAGCGCAAGGAAGAGAATCTTTATCTTGCGTCTTTTCTCAAATTTCACCACATAAGGAACGACTGAAATCAACATCGTATTTAATGCCCCGGAGCCTGTTGCCGCTCGATATGTACCTGTCCAGAAATCGATTAAACGATACCGGTTATTTCCGATGTTGACCAACATATTCAAGGTTGCGTACGTTCCAAATCCTGCCGTCAGTGCTAAAATGCCATCCCGGATTTGTTTGTCAGCGCATCCCTCCGCGATGAGCCAGCCAATTGCAAATGCAACGACCGGCAGGATTCCATGATGATACACACCTGAGATCGTTCGCATTCCAATCAAAGAATATGTCATGCCTGCAAATAACAGCAGCCAAAAGCCAGGTGCGTACAAGAAATTAAAATAGATCTCTCTGCCAAGCATGCGCTGGCGCAACAGCGCCATAAGCAAAAATACCAGCGGATATATATATCCCCAATTGATTGCACCGAGCGTCAACAGGAACAGTGGTACAATTGTCATGCGTCGCTTTGCTCCTTATTAATGAAATCCAAGACCCGGCGCATCTGCACATTTCGATTTTTATTCTTCAGCACAAACTCTCGTCCTCTCGCTCCTATCGCATCCAGTTCCGACGGGCTTAACTGCTTAAGTGATTTCACTGTATCCCGAATAGATGCAGTGTTCTCCTCTGGAATATAAGTCAAGAATGAATCGTACTCCCTGGGTATCCCGTCCAGATGGAACATCATGACCGGGCGGCCTGATGCCATATACTCCATGGTCTTGGATGGGAAACTGTACTTCGTATATTCACCCTGATTGGTCCTAGGGTTGATAAGCACGGTTGCTTGCTTCTGCAGTTGCACTGCTTCCTCATGTGGTAAAAATCCAAAAAAGCGAATACGAGAATCCTGCTCGGCATAAGTGTGAATTTCCTTTTCCATTTCGCCAGAGCCGCACAGCCACAATTCAATATCGGGATCGGGCAATTCTTTCATTGCCCGGAGTAGTAATTCAAGACCATAGCGTCGGTTCAATCGTCCGGTATATAACATAGAAAACGGCTGCGTTTTCGCGGTTGGCGGTTTTGCTACAGTATCCCCGCACATTCCTTCCATCACAAGGTATGGACGATTGCCCACATGTAAAGGTACCGTCATTTGTTCGGTCAGGAGAATAAAACGGTCTACTCTTTCCATAAAGTAATAAACAAATTTACAATGGATTTTCCTCAAAAGTTTTCTTGGCACTGAGACCTGGTGCATATCATAAAACTCTGGTATATCTGTAATAACTGCGGTCACTTTGTATGCGGAGTTCAATTTACTAACAGCCCACAAGAACGGAAGATAGGCTGTAAAAATCAGAAGTTCCAATTCGCATGGATACTTTTTCAGCCACGCTCGTGCCTTCATCATTCGCATAAATTGCTTTACGAGCGGGATATTCCAACAACCAACTTCATGACCGACTATGTCTTTGCAGGACCATTCTATATCTTTCAGATGAAAGATTTTGTAGTTTTTAGGCCATGTTCCAACCGGCAGAGCATTGATAACAATCAGCGGTTCTTCTATATTCGCATGGATTCCCTTGATCAAATTCCATTGAAAGTTATTTGCCGCATTGGAGATCCCCTTCTTTGATGCGGATATAATTTCCTGTTCCCGCTTTTCCGAGAACAGGGGTCCCAAAATAATCATAAAGATAGTCCCACCGCTTTTTGTTCCGTTAATTGGTAAATTTTTTCTACCAGTCCGTCAATATCATTTTCTTTTACAATATATTTTCCGCCTGCACTCTCTGGGCTGCCTCCTACATCATACGTAATAACTGGTGTTCCGCAGGCTCTGGCTTCCAAGTTCACCGTTGGGTATGTATCCTGGTGCGTAGGATTGACGAACACATCTGCCGAGCTGTAAATTTCAGCTAATTCCCTAGGACTGGAGGTACGGGGCAGGGCTAGGATACCCAGCGGGAGCATGCATTTTTGCTTTTCCGTTACGCCGACCAAGACTATCACAAACTGGTTGTCTAGTTTTTCTCGCAGCTGGCAAAAATCAAACACCCCTTTTTCTTTATCCCAAACGCTGGCCACCCCTAAAACAACTATTTTCCCGTCCAATCTGTATTGCTCCCGAAAATCACTTGATGTTGGCTTAAACAGTTTTTTATCAATCTGATTGTGCAATACTTCAATCGGGTACTCCTTCAAGAAGCTCTGCTTCACCATCCGGGCCAGCCACTCCGATGGAACAACAATTGTTAGGTTCGCAACACCGGTAAAACACACTTGTTTCTGACGGTAGTTTCTCCGCGTATGATCCAGCCCATATGTTTTGGGATATTCCTTCATTTGATGACAATCACCACAGCCGGATTTCCAGTGATCACATTTCGCAGCACTGAAATGCGCGCAGTGTCCGGTAAATGCCCAGCAGTCGTGAAGCGTCCAAAAAGTCTTTACCCGAGGATGCTCTTTCAACCATTTTTTTAACCAGTCAAAGAACAATTCGATATTTAGATAATATCCGTGCAGATTGTGCAGCCAAATCACATCTGGCTGAAAAAGCTCAATCTGCGAAATCAATCGCTGTGTTGCTGCTCTGGATCCGTAGCCATTTAGGTCAAACAGACGTGTGATTCCGGCGTGAAACAGATAATCCTTCTTTGTGCCGATTTGAATCAATTGTGCCGCACCGTTATCTACACATGTTCTTCCATATGCAGCTACACATTCATGCCCCTCATTTTTGAGTTGTTCACATTGGTCCGCGATAATTCTGCCTGTACTTCCAAATCCGTAGACAGCGTTAATGAATAAGTATTTCATGAAAAGCCATTCCCTAGTTGGCCGTGTATAATATGTTCTTGAACAATGTAGCATACTTATTCAGGCCAATGCTCTTTGCGTACTTTTCTGTGTATAGTCTCACTGCACTACTTGACATTTTTTTGCGCAGCTCTGGGTTTTGATACAATTGCAAGATATTCTGGGTGAGCTCTTTGCCATTTCCCACATCTGAGCATAGCCCGATTTCAAAGTCCAAAGCCTCCTGCGATAAATAGGAACTCTGTTCCGCGACAACCAGAATTGGCAAACCACCCTGTAGATAGCTATAATATTTGCTGGGGGCACACATGCCAGTCAGCCCTCGTTCGAGACTAACAATGCCGCAGGAACTGGCAGCGACCGCATGCTCAAAAGCGCTTCCGGTAAGAAAATCACAAATTCTGACATTGGGAAGCAATTCTGCCGCATGTCGGACTAGCGGCATCTTGTTTCCGTGCCCAGCAATCAAAAACTTGATATTCTTGTAGTCTGTCAATTGGTTCATCGCCTGAATCAAGGCTGTTTCATTCTGACAGATACCAATATTGCCAAGGTAGGCAACAATAAAGTCCTCATCTGTATATCCCTGTTCAGCCCGTGCTGCGGACTTGCCGTCTGCTTTTTCTTCATGTGCCCAATTAGGAATAGTGATAACGCGATCAGTAGAAAGCTCGGATCGGTGATTGAGAAGGTATTCTCTCATCTCATCGGTCAATGCAACGACAGCTTCAGCGTGTTTAAACAGGCTCTTGTTAATATGCCGCATCACATTTGATATAACACTGCTTTTCCTCAGACTACCAGAAGCATAGGCAACTTCTGGATAAACATCGTAGGATACAAAGACGATTTTCGTTTTAAAAAATCTATTTGCCAAGATTGCAGCGATGGGTAGCACCGGTGGATTCGAATAGACAATGATTGCTCGATAATCCTTAATTTCGAAAATATGGAGCAAAACGGAAAGAGTAAATGAAAAATAGTTGATCAATCTGCCAATCTTGCAGTGCCGATTGAGATGTATATAGTGAAGTCGATGAATAGAAATCCCATCTTTCGTTTCTCTAGCCGGGACCTCACCGCCAGTGCTATATTCCCTTGGATAGCCACACAAGGCACCGACAGAGTATCCGTTTTTCGCCAAATAACTGGCAGTATCAAAGGGAAGCGTTGCGGAGGAATTGTATTCTGGATAGAAAAACTGGCAGAGGAAAAGGATGTCACGTTTCATTTTTTTCACGATCTCTCTTACTTGTTCCGGTTTAAGGACCCTAACGCACCAATATCACCTGGCTCCCTCATGAGAAAAAACGATATGTACAGTCTTTAAGAGGCATTTGATGTCAAGGGCGAAGGATTGGCGTTCAATGTATTCCATATCGTAGATGATCTTTTCTTCCGGCTTCAGTGAGTATCCGCCGTTTACCTGCGCAAACCCGGTCAGCCCTGGTGTGACCAGCAGGCGGTTGGAGAAGCCTGGAATGTATTTCTCAAATTCTCTGTAGAAATAGGCACGCTCCGGTCGCGGGCCAACGAAGCTCATGTCGCCGCGTAGGATATTATAGAGCTGGGGAAGCTCGTCCAGCCGAGTGCGCCGGAGGATTTGGCCGAAGTGTGTGCATCTTGGATCCTGCTCATCCGCCCACTGGGGACCGTTTTCCTCTGCATCAAGGCGCATGGATCTGAATTTATAGATCATAAAAGGCTTCCCATTGATACCGAGCCGCTCCTGCTTAAAAATTGGGGTGCCCGGCGAGTCAATGGTGATGATCAATGCAATGATCACCATCGGAATTGCCAGGATCAGCAGGCCAAAAAAAGAGCATACTATGTCAAAAACACGCTTCGTTATCAGGTACGACTTCTTTTGCCGCCGTACAAGTTTTGCTGTCTGAGCGATCGCATCTGCTGTGCCTTCCTCTGTTAAGCCGCCGGTCGCAGCCGTTGCCATACATTCCACACTCCCACACTTTTAATCTCTAATAACTGCACAGCCTGCCGAGATCAAACAATCTTCACATGCAATGGGTGCAAACAAAGCCATATATTTATTCAGGCATCCACTGTGCAGTCGCACCGGTATCCGACAGCTTTATTGGTACAAGTCCCGTTGTCCAGGTCAAACCGCTTGGCACGGTCGATCCAAATAGTCCCACCGTGACTCTGATCAATACTGCTTTCAACATACATGTTGCCTCTTGCCACTATGTATAAGTACGCGGCACCTGTTTTTCCACCAGTTCGTGGGGTTTTACAGGGCTGCTATTTTTTATTGCGGTCTATTTTATTTTAATAGCATGCCGCGGTTTTTTCAAGGTCCGTGTCGACTTTTGTTGCGCTGTATCGACCGTTTTCGACATGCTTCGCAAAGAAATTTTTTGCGAAAATGTTTGTATTTTTCTCCCGTACAACAGATTTTGTGAAATTGTCAGGATTTTTGGGGCACAACAAAACGCCCCCGCAGCCGGTAAGTTCCGGCCGCAGGGGCG
>ERZ1035027.663-NODE-663-length-18463-cov-21.260973_pt1 | contig 18463 bp, 31 predicted proteins | sample MGYA00520604_ERZ1035027 | MGnify/ENA primary metagenome ERZ1035027 (study PRJEB33766, sample SAMN09781743) | gut metagenome | biome: gut microbiome | host: Homo sapiens | place: Madagascar | study: EMG produced TPA metagenomics assembly of the PRJNA485056 data...
TTCTTGACCGTGGCATTGCCGTAGATGTACTTGACCGTGGCATTGCCGTAGATGTACTTGACCGTGGCATTGCCGTAGATGTTCTCGACCGTGGCATTGCCGTAGATGTTCTTGACCGTGGCATTGTCGTAGATGTTCTCGACCGTGGCATTGTCGTAGATGTACTTGACCGTGGTATTGCTGCAAATGTACTTGACCGTGGCATTGCCGTAGATATCAACATTCTTACAATCCTTTATGAAAATGTTTTCGCCGTGTGATATTCTCAGGTCATTCTGTCCGACAAAAATATGTGTTTTTGCCCACTCCTTAACGGTGTTTCTCATTCTCTCGGCGCAGTCTTTTTCGTCAAACCATTCGGGCGTAATGTCTTGGTCAACACAAAATTTCCAACCGTCGATACCCGAAAAAACATCTCCGTTTTCGGGTGAAAGTTCTGCCCTTACAAACACCTTCGACGCATTTATATAATCGTCCGTTATTCCGAGTTCTTCAAGCATTTTTGAATGGCTGTCGTAGTCCGGCATAAAAATTCTGTCTTTCAAGATTATTGCAGATTTGAGTTTACACATTTTCTATTTTCTCCTTTTCAACTATATTCTTCTATTCGTCCCAATCTAACGCTTGCCCGCAAAAGTGGCAATATTGATACCTCACCCTTATGATGCTTTCTCCGAATTTTTCAAACTTGTCTAAGCAATTTCCGCAGTTTGGACAGGTGCAACTCATTTTCAGCGTCGCAGTATGTGTTATTTTCTTCGGCATCTGCTTTTCAAGTGCTTTTTTACAAGCTTCGCTATAATTCGTCTGCGGCAGGTCTCTGCACACTTCAAATGCTTCTTTATATGTCATTATTTTGCTCCCTCCTCATTCCATTTTCGCCCCGCAACGCGGACAGTATTTCGACAATACCCACTCGTCATTGCAATTGTATATGGCTTCCGTTCCGCAGACGGAGCAAACATAGCTTCCCACAGGGTCACATCCAGCGAAATCAGGATTCCACCCCGATATCTCACTTTCGGGAATTGGCGCCCACCATCCCCGCTCGCGTTGCTGCTTCTTAACTGTCGGCGCGTTTTCAACGATGTCAAGTGCGGCACCGTACCCCTGCACATAACTATCGTAGCACCCATATGCTTTTTCAATCGCTTCGTGCCACGCTTGCATTTTCTTAATAAGTTCGTCTGCGTCAATAAGTCTCATTCTCCTTCTCCTTTCAAAAGTTCAGGATTGTCGTGGATGTTGCCAATGACTTCAACATCACGCCCATAAAGATTTTCGAGAAACGATGCCTCGAGACAATCACCGACGACCTCAAAAGCCGCGTCATTTTCTCGCCATTCAACTTTCCCGTTTTCTTCTGCTCTTATTATGTTTACAATATCACCTTCGAAAATGTCCGTGCCTTTTCGGTCTTTCAGACCCGTGTACTGCCCAACCGTTTCTGGGATAACTTCGTGCCAATACAAATCTTTATCGACAATCTGCGCACTGTCCTCAGCGGGGGAGAAAATGGTCTTGTTTACCTTTCCGCAATAATACCCCTCAACCCACACGTCGTTGTCCTTGGACTTCCCCCTGAACAATATTTCTCTCATAAATCGTCTACCCCCGAAAATTCTTTGTTGTCGAAAACATTTCCAATAACCTCTACCTGCATTTCATCGTAAAAGTCTTCTACCGTATCGGTAAAATTTATGGCTTCGCCATAACCGATTTCTTCAAGGACAAATCCTGTTTCCGCCCAATGACCGCCGAAAACATCGCACGCTCTCTTTACGATGAAGTTTCTGTCATCAAACCGGCAGATATCGTTTTCATAAATTTCCGTTCCGCCTGCGGTGTGTAGGCCGGTAGTTTCACAAACCGTTTCAGGCACAACCTCTTTCATCGTCATATATCCAACCGCAATTCCCGTATCTTTGACTATGTATGCCTTGTCTCCGCTTTGTGCGAAAAAGCCTTCAATCCATTTGCCCGTGTTAATAATTTTCCCGCGATAACGTCCTCTGTTCTTATTCATATTTCCTCCTTCTTAAACTTCGTTTCCCCACACGTCCCAGCCGTCGGGGTATTGTCTGGCGAAAAGCTCTATGCGCTCTCCGCTCCCCCCCATCAGAGCCACAATTCTTTCGCGGACTTCGTGCGGTTTCTTTGAGTGCTCTTCAATATGGCTCATTATTATCTGATGTACCTTTGCGCTTGCGCGTTTCGGATGTCCTCTTGTCGCAAGTATGCATATTTCGGCGTTTGCTCTTGTCCAATACCCGAGCCCAAAAAACAGCCCGTCGCTCTTGCGGTTCTGCTTAACCCATACAAAAGCAACAGTCTTGTATGTAAATCCCCAAGCTTCTATCGCCGCAAGTGCTTCTTTCAGACACGGAAACGTTGCCCACATAAAAAGCGTGCAATCCTTTTTCGCAATCTCGCCAACGGGCAACGCTTTAATGTCTTCAATACCCATCGTCGGGTAATGGCTTTCAGCTGAACGTCCGTGTCCCTTGTCGGAATAAACTTTGTACGCCCACGGTGGATCGGCGTATATCACATCGTACTTTCTGTCTGTGTTAAAAATATCAATCCTCACAGCCGCTTGCTCTCTTTCTCCCAATCTGCGTCGTCGAATATTCCTTTCCGCGCGTTTGCGAATCTTGCGCGCGCCGCCTTTTCCCGTCGTTCCTGCTTTGTCATATAAAACGCACAATACCCTCCGCTCGCGCAATAGCACTCTTTAAGTGCGGTACATATTGGCTCCCCGCTTTTTGTGCCCTTTTTGAAAGCAAAGCAGTCCGTCTGTGCACAACTGCCTGTTTTGGTCTTTCCCATTTTGTTATCTCCCTGCTTTTTTCTCAAGTTTTATCTTTATTTTCGGGTATTTCTCGCGTATCGCTTTGATCTTGTTCTTGAAAACGGGCGTTTCCATTCCCTTCACGTCCACTATCTCATAGCCTCCGTCGGGCTTGAAAAGGATAAAGTCGGTTTCGTATAAAACCGCTCTGTGTTCGCTCTTTTCCCCCTCTGTGCAGACTATATTCCCGTGATAGGCAAATCCGTCTATCTCGCCTGCCCGAACCAGCATTTTAAGCATCGCATAATAATTTGCTTCGGCTTTGCTGTCAAAGCATATACCGTCCATCCACGTTTTCTTAGCGTTATATTTTGTCTTTCGCTTTTCGGGTGCGGCGGGAGCGGCTTCGCTAAGCCGCTTTCCGCATCTCGCCATAAGCTCCTCGTATTCCGCTTCAGATATTCTCATTTTTGGCTCGCCTTTTCGCAAAGCTTTTCAAGGTGTTTTCTCGCTCTTTCCTTGTCATGGAAAACGTCTTTCTTCTCTATCCTGCGGATAATGTCAAAGAAATTACCTTCGGTCACTTCCACCGCTTTTATCGTGCTCGTTTCAAGGCAAGGTCTCTTCAACGTAAATTTGCCGTTCTTGTCTTTCAGTGTTATATCGTAAACGGTGTCGCCCACTCCAACCTTAAAAAGCTTTTTGCTTTTTTCAAGCTCCGCAAAGGTGTCTTCAACCTGCTTTTTGTACACTTTCATCGCTTCTTTTGCCATGATCAATTGCAACGTGATTGTGTCGACCTGTTTTGCCGCCTGAACAAATCTTTCTTCAAGTTTCAGAATGTGTTCTCTTGCCTCCACAAGCTCGGCTGTCAGCTTTTCAATCTCTGCGCATCCGCATTTTCTCGCTTTCAGCCATTCTCCGAATTTCATATTGCACTTTTTCATTTTATTTTCCTCACTTTCGTTTATTTGTATCTTATAAAATCTTCGCCGTAAATCTTGTTCAGTTCATCAAAAACGTGTCCCATTCCGAGACCGTCCTTGTTTGGCTTCCAAATGCCGTCCTCGTCATACGCGCCTCCGCCTATGCAGTAAGCGTATTGCTTCGGATGAGTTCTTTTCAGCCGTTGAAACCTTGTTTCTCCTTTTTCAAGGTGCGCTCCGAAAGCGCAAAACATGCATCCGGTTCTGTCGCATCCCGTCGTGCAGAGTTCCCCGCACGGAAGCCCGTCATCGAACTCTATTCTCATTTGGTCAGGTTCTTCTGTAAAAACCACATCTCCATAGACCGATGCAATCGGAATTTTGAAATCTTTTATGTATTGCAAGACATCTTGTTCTGTCCAAAAACTCATGGGGTTGCTGACGGGTTTTTTCATTTGAAAACCGTTGCACCCATTTGCTAACCAGGATTGCTCTCTTAATCTGCTTTCACACGCCATTTGCGCAACCATCGGCTTTTTGCCTGTTTTTTTCGTATAGATTTTTACAGGTTTTTTCTTCATCATATTGCAACAATAAGAACCGCAAACAAAATCCGTATATAGCAACGGTCGATATTTTTCTGCATTAAATATACTTTTGTTGCCGTTTTTATCTTTCGCAGTTCCCATAAGTTTTTGAAGTCGGTAAGAATATTTTTTACAATTATTTTTCAATGCCAACCGCCCTTGATAAACGCATTCGCTTATTTCTTTGCTGATTATCGGATAGCCATATTTTTTTATCACTTCGTCGAAACGCATTTCAGGTCGGAGTATCGTCACATTGTTGAAAGTCTTTACAAACTTCTGTATCTCGGGATATTCAAGCCCCGTGTTCACAAAAACAGCTTCAACATCGGGATATAGCTCTCTGACCATGTGCAAAAGCACCGTGCTGTCTTTTCCGCCCGAAAACGAAACATAAACCTGACCCTCCCAAAACTCGTACCACTCTCGGATGCGTCGCTTGGTCATTTGGATTTTAATATTCAACGGCAAAGACTGCATCTGTGCAAGCTCATTCTTTGTGTGTTTCATAATATTTTTTGATTTTCAGATGCAGAAAGCAGGAGCTACGCCATTCGAGTTGTTCGCAGAGCTGTAGTTGCTGTAGCCGAAGCTGGTGACATAGCAAAAAATGTAGCTGCTGCCCCTATACGGCGACCGCTCCCACCACCACATCGTTCCGCAGTCCTCACGTTCTTTAACTCGGCTTCGCGCTGCCTTAAAAATATCTATTTGACTGTCTTCGGGCTCTATCGCTTCGTAGCTCTTATCTTTGCCGAACACCTGTGTTCTCGAAAGCAGAAACAGCTTGTCCTCGGTCTCTCGCCTCTTGCCGTCCCATACCTGCACTATTTTTGTCGGCTTAATCATTTTTTGCAATTCGTCCGGCAGAAGCTCTATCACTTCTTCGTTGAGATATCTTCTCATTGTGCTTTCTTCCCAACCGCCCGCACTCGTACATTCGCTGTTCATCGGCTTCGGCTCTTTCAGGCAGTCGTGCATTATAAAGTACACCTTGCCGCTCTCATCTTTGCCTATGTCGAAACACACTTCCTCACCGTTTTTCAGCGTCGCGGGGATGTTGTCCCCACTTTTCAGTACCTCGCCGAGCTTACCTGCTTCTGCAAGTGCTTTAAGCTCTGCCCACGTGCTTTCTTTCTCTGTCCATGTTCTGATTTTCATTTTTCGCTGTTTTCCTTCTTTCCTTACGTATAAACTTTTCCATATCCCTTTTCAGATACGGGCTTTTCGTTTTCTGCCATATTTTAATCGCTTCTTCTACCGTCATGATAAGCAATCCCCCTCATTCTTCTTTTTCTTCATCGGGAAAATGATGTTTTGTTACAGCAATCGGAAATTCCTCTATCTCCGATGCCCATACACAAGAGCCTTTGTCGTGTATGCGCTCGATCTGTTTAATTTCCGTCTCAAGGTCATGTATTCTTTTCAGCAGGGCTACGTCAACCATTTCTTTAGTAACCGCATTATGTATGTCCCGATGCTGTTGTGGAGATAAAATGAGCAAGTTTTCAGGTCGATTATCCAGTTTGTCTCCATTGATATGATGGACAATCTCGCTCCGGCTGTCACGTGGGCCAAACCACCTTAAAGGTCTGCCTATCATTTTTTCTGCAATCAGATCGTGTTCTCGAACATAACCGTTTGTCCTCGCTTTGTGATGCCCCGGAATATAAAGGCATTTATACCCGCCTTCAATTCTTGCTCCGCCTTTCCAGTAAGCATTATTCTCACGGGTTTGCTCTCTTTTCGCCGCTATGCGCGCCTTAATGCCGTGCCTTCTCATAAAGTTAAAAACGATTTTTTGCGTTGTATGTAACTCTGCGGCTATTTCCACCTGAGTCATGCCTCGTTCATACATTGTTTTCACGGCATTGAAATCTAATTTTGTCCCCCGATTTTTCTGGACCTCAATCCAAGCCGGGTCAGCGCATCTTCTCTTTGCGCTTTCAGACATTTTCCTTCTCGTCTCTTCGGAAAAACTTTTCAAAATCTCCCTCCTCTCCCGTATCCTCATCACCGAAGTGCTTTTTTACTACGGCAATGGGAAATTCCTCGATTTCAGAACTCCACAGGCAGTTCTCTGCTCCATGTATTCTCGCCCAGCAGACATTAAATCCCGAAATGCCGTCAAAAAGACTTGCCATTGTTTTTTCCTCGCAAAACTCGGAAAGCTTTGATAGCACATAAAACCAAGACGGTAAAGCTATGCTGTTTCCAAGTGCCTTGTATCTTGCGCTGTCGGAACTCTCCTTGTGGAGTTTTCCTTTGCTGTCCGTCCATTCGCCGATGTCCGTCCAGCCATCCGGGAAGCCTTGAAGCCTTTCGCATTCAAGCGGAGTCAGTCTGCGAACGATGTACCTCTCGCACTCGCTTTTTTCTTTGGAGCACACCGCCGATGGGCCCTTTGCCACAAGCGATGAGTTTATTCCGTTTTCCGCCACTTCAAAATCGTACTGTGCGTTTTTCCCCTGATTGAATGACGCCCTGTCGAGAGCAATAACGGCGTTGAAGTTATCCATGTCAGGCATCCGTTGCTGACCTCCCGCATTGCTTTTCGTTAAAGTGGGCGATGTTTGCCCACCGTCCCAAGAGCAAGGGATGTGTTTTTCAAGTATCATCGGTGTGTTGCCCCCCCTGGTCATCAAGCAAAGGAACACTTTGCACAACCGCCATTCCGCCTTGATTGCACGATGGGCTGCCTCCGTTACAATCCAATGTCCGAGCAACGTCTGCTTCGTAAAAACCGCTCTTTGGATTTTCTGATTTCATTGAATTTGAGTCTTTGGAACAGATTCCAAAGACTGTTGCTTCAGAGCGTTTTTCAAAAGCTGCGGCAGCTCTTTTCCACGCCGCTGTGCTCTTCTCAGAATCCCCTGACACGCTTTCGCGCTCAAAGAGTATTTCGGGTGCGGCGAGTCCTCCAAAATCTGCGACAAGTGCGATTCTTCGTCTACGTTGGGGTACTCCCCAAAACTGCGCATCGAAAACTCGCCAAGCAATGCTCCATTTTCCATCCACGTCAACGAGACATCCGCTTTTTGCCCACTTGTTTCCAGACATAGGAACAGGGGGGGCGTTATGGCAGGCAATTTTGGCCGTTTCGTGCAACACCGCTCCGAAATCTTTTCCTCCGTTTGAACTGAAAGCTCCGGGCACGTTTTCCCACACCATAAATCTTGGTCGAATATGCTCATCTGTTCTGCCTCTTGCTTCATCTGCTTCCCTCATTTCTTTGATTATTCGCAATTGCTCCATAAAAAGTCCGGAACGCTCTCCCGCAAGCCCTGCTCTCTTCCCGGCTACGGAAAGATCCTGACACGGGCTTCCGCCGATTATCACGTTCACAACGGGTGCGTCGGCTCCGTTTATCTTCGTTATGTCACCCAGATGTTTCATCCTTCCCAACTCCTTTCAGCACATAGCTTTCAAAATCGTCCCTCACCGCCTTGTAAAAGGTGATGTCGTCAACCTTTATTCCTTTCCATTTGGCATATCTCACAGCCAGCTCCTTTACCTTCGGGTGCGTTATTTTCAGCCTGTTGTACGGATTTGGGGGTGCGAGCATATCTGCCGTCAACCTTATTTTTGTCATATTCAGCTGCGCACTTCCAACTGCACAGGAAGCGCATATTTCCTTTCACGCGTCTTTTGTATATGTGCAGAGGCGCGGGTACGAACTTTTTCCCGCACACAGGGCATTCAAGCTCTATAAAATCTATCTTTTTAGGTCTTCGTCCCATTCTTTCGCGCCTCCGCTTTTCCTCTTTTCACCGCAAGGTCGAAAAAACTGTCGAGATCAAAGCTCGGTTTTTTCTCCTCGTCGTCGTTTATCGGTATCCCGCGTTCTTTCATCGCCTTGAATACCCACCCGCACTCGCCTGCTATGCACAGATAATGCGAATTTGTCCTGTAGTCCTTCATTTCGATGTACTCCGATAAAAACTCTATGGCTTTCTTTCCTCCGCTCATAGCGCATATTTTGGCGTACTCGCCTTCGGTCAGAAGAACGTTATCGTATCTTCCGTAATAGCGTTTATGTTCGCTTTTCTCTCTGTGTGTGACCGCCGCAGGCGGTTTTGTTGCTTCGCCCCCGTACTTAACTCTATCTTTATAACCACACACACTATGAGAGAAAGAAGATATAATATTTATATTTTTTTCTTGTGTTATATTCCCATTCTCATCATGATTTATATCCCGTTCTTGTGATTTATTTTTGTGATTTATATACTGTCTCTGTGATTTATTCTCATGATTTATATTCTCTTCTTGTGATTTATTTTCGTTTTCTTGAATTACCTTATTTGTGCCGTTTCCGGCGGTTGTTTTGCTTTGTCCTGCGTCATCGTCGGCATTTTCGTCCGTTTCGCGTGGTTTTTCCGATTTTTGGGCGCAAAAACCACACCCCAAAGAAAAATCGGTTTTTTTCTCTTCTTTCGGGAGTTTCTTTTGCCCATTATGTTGACTTTCGCTCATCTTACTATCGGTCGGGCTTGCGCTTGCGCTGACGCAATCCAACGTTCGATTAGGCCGTCGCTCACGACTGTTCGGGGGTTCTAAACGCAGTGTCGGTCGTCCGTTCTCATTCTCTTGTAGGACGATCAATCCAACGTTCACGAGCCGCCCGATAGCAGCCTCTGTTGCAGTCGCTGTCAAACTATCCGTCAACGGGAACACCAAGCTTCTTATCTCCGAAGCCGTCCCGCCAATGCAACCGTTATTATCGCTGAAAGCTATAAGTCTGTAATATAAAACCTCGTCAAACCACGAGAGCCTGTTGAACTGTTCCGACGTGCAGAGCTTTTTAACAAGCGTTCTGAACGTCATATTCCTGCTCTCCTCTCAGAACGGCAACGCCACGTCTGGCGTTTCGTCCCCGTAAGCCGAGCCGTAGTCCGAAGCCCACTTGTCTCTGTCGGGCGGAAGTCCGTCCGTGTACTGCGGCTGTACCATAACCATCTCGGCTGTTATCTGAGTGCTTTTGCCCTCCGTACCGTCTCTTCGACGGTACGTTTGGGTTTCTATTGTTCCGGCGACTAAAACCACATCGCCTTTCTCGATCCCCGCTATATTCCGCGCAAGCTTTCCCCAAGCCACCACGTTCATATAGTCGGTGATCTCTTTGCCGTCCTTCACATGCGATGAATACGCAATTGAAAACCTCGTCATATCGGTTTCCTTTGCTCCCACCCTTTTGTGTTCGGCGTTCTGAAATGCTTTACCGACGAATATACAGCCTTTCTGCGTGTATATAAACATCAGTTATCCCTCCGCACCGGAGAAGAAGTCTGCTTGCTCCGCCTCGTCTGTTTCTACCGCGAATTTAGCGGTTTCTTTCTTTTTCGGAGCGGTTTTGCCCGTCTCGCCTTTCGCCTGCTGTGGCTCGTTCTGTGGCGTTTCGGGGGCATCTTCGTCAAACGTTACATCAAGGGGAGCTTTTCTTTCAAATGGCTCTCCTGCCTCGTTGTCGTTTTCAAGCACCGTGCGAAGCTCGGGAGAAAGAGGAGCATCGCCGGAGAGAAGAAGTCTGCGTATCACCGTCTTTTCGCCCATAGCGTTTGTGTCGGTGTACCACTTGCCTTTGATTGCTTTCTGCTCGTCTCTGTCAAGGGGTTCTCCGCGCTTCCACTTGTTGAAGATCTCAAGGCTGAATGAAGGGCTGTATCTATCCGCCCATTCAAGGGCGTAATCATATGAAAAGTATACCGAGTTTGTAAATCCGTTGTTCAAGATAAAAGCCGCATAATAGCCTATAACGGGAGCTTTGCGTCTTTCGTCGGGGTCGGTCATAAAGCGTACTATCGGAACGCCCGTTTCCGGGTCAAGCCCCTTGAACTCACCTGTTCTTATGCTGTCGACAATAAGTCTCTTGTACTCGCCCGTTCTTACGGCAAGCTGCTTAAGTCCCTTTGCGCCTATCTGGAATTGTGCGTAAGTTTTCTCCTCGCTTTTGTTTTCGTAAGGCACCATATAATAGTGACCGAACGAAGGCGAAGGGGATAAGTTCAAAGCCTCGCCCTGCAGTCCGCACGAGATGACCGATACCGGCTCGCATTTTTTCAGCACCGGATTGACCGATACCGCAGCCACGATGGAAGTTGTAAACCTCTTTATCGTGCCGGGATCTTTAAGTGTTCTTGCGAGCATTTGCGAAACGGTGGGCGTCGCAAACGCTTCGGATACTGTCAGTTTCTTTTCAGACGGTCTTTCCTGCGCCGTCAGTGTATTGCTTGCTTTCATTTTCGTCCTCCTTTACTTCGGCACTCTGCCGTATTTTATTTTGTTCGTTACAATAAAGTCTCTCAGCTTCATTTTCTGTTCGGGCGTTACCCAAACGCGGAAGTCTATCACTTCCATGGTTTCTTCCGTAGGCGTAGCTGCGGGTCGTGGATCCTGAGTGTTTTCAAGCTGTGCCTGAAGCTCCTCACGCTTTCTCTTTTCCTCCTCTATCGCCCTTGCCGCCGCCTCGTTTTTCTCTTTCCGCTCTTCTTCAAGCTTTTCCCGCATTTCAAGTATAAGTTTCTTGTTCATAGCGGATGTCATATCTCTGTACTGCGCGTAGTCCTCTATCATCGCCGCCGTGTACTTTCCGCCAGTCTTGCGTATCAGGTCAAGATCGGTGCGTGCTTTCTTTATGGCGCTGATGATATCGGCTTCTGCCGTGTCGAGTGAATATGTGGCGTTCAGCCATTTCTGATTGAATATCTTTTCAAATGTCAGCACTTCCGCCGTTTCTTCGGCGTTCTCCGCAAAAAACTTTTCAAGCGCCGCTCTTTTTTCTTCCTTTGCAAGCGTTTCAAAGCTCTTTACCTGCCCATCTATATTCTGCGTCGCCTCGTCTATAAGGGAGATAAGCTCCTTTATCTTGTATTCAAACTCGGTGTACGGCGTCATATAGTCTTTCTTTATGGCTATCTTGTGCTGATTTATCGTGTCGGCAAGCTTGCGAAGCTTTGCCCTGTCGGCTTTCGCCGCGCTTATTGCGTCTTCCGTTACTACCAGCGTCTTGTATTTTTCAAGGTTTTCCGTAAGATAGGACTTCATCTCCGCAAAGTTGAAGTCTATCACCTGCGGCAGAGTGGAAAAATCCGTTCGCAATTCAAATGTTGCCTGTTCAGCCATTCTCCGTTTCCTCCTCTCTGCCGAGTATCATCTGCATCTTACTTAGAATTTCAGGCGCTATCTCTGCGGAGTTTATATCGGCTTCGCTCACTATTGCGCTTGCCTCGCCCCATCTGGTCTTAAGCTTTACTATATCGCCCGTCTTTATATCGGCGGGTGCGAAATACAGCCATTCTCTATCCTGCCATCCGCCGTCACGGCTTTTGTAGCGGACCTTTACGGCTTGTGTTTGCATTGCGCTTCTCCTTCCATACATCTTCATTTTAATGTGTGTACATATATTCATATATTTATATTTTTGGCAACAGCATTGGCGGGGCTTGTCCCGTTTTTACTCTCGTCCAGAAGTCCTCTTCGCTTTTAAGTACAAATCCCATATCCCCCTCGCAGTCGGCACGTCCGAACTCATACGTTCGCAGCTCACAGTCGCCCGTGTACTTCGTAAGAAGCGCAAAAACGTATGCAAACTCGTATGTTTCGCCCGCCGCAAGAAACTGATGGCATATCTGCGTGTAGTAGTGGTCGGGTATTCGCCCTGCCCATTGCTCCCATTGATAGCTCTTTTCTATTCTCGCGGTCTTTACTTCGAGTATTCCTCGCCGTCCGTCTGTTGTGATAAGCTCTCCGTCGAGCGTAGCATAAAGCCACGCTCGCTTCTCTTGATAAAGCATATCGTAAGGATGATATTCGAGAGTGAACTCCGGGTGCTTCGCCATAAAGAGCTGCCTCAGCGCGTCTTCTGCTCTGTGCCCGAAGTTCACTGCTTCGCTCGCCGACAAATCAGGAGGATCGGATTTGCCGGTCTTTATCATCCAAAGATCGTAGTTTGTCATAAACGGGGAAAGACCGCAGGCGGCTGCGCTTTCGCTTGCTCCTATACCGCGACCGCGCGCCGCAAGCCATTCTTCCCTTGTCGGAAATGACAGTCTTTCGGGTGCTTGTCCGCTCATTGCGCCGTTGCCGTTTCCTCGCGGTCGGGTATCATCGTCGCCATGCGCTTCATTACGGCGTACATCTTATGTATTACCGCGTCTCTTTTCGCTATCGCCTCGTTCTTGGCTTCCACCGTGTCAAGCAGAAGCTCCTTCTGTATTTCAAGCGCCTGTATCTTGGCTTCTCTTTCGTCAGCCTTTTTCAGCATAAAGCTCATATGTTCTCTGTCAGTCATTGCATTTTCTCCTTTTGTTCTTTTTCACGCCCCACGTTTCGTGGTTTGCGTCTCTGCTCTCGCACCAGAGCATATCTATCACTCTGATCGGGAACGTTATCTTCTCCCATATTTTTTTGAATATCCTTTTCACCGTATTCTTGCCTCCTCAAACTTCCGTTGCTCTGAATATCGCGACCTGTCTTGTCGAACGGGGCGATTTCTTTTTGCCCGCAACCTCAAGCTTGTGCTTATGTAAAAGCTCTGTTATTCTCGGCGCTACAAAGTTTCTGTCCGGGTAAGCGATAAGCCCGCCCTTCCAAAGCTTGTCCACCGCTTCGTCGACGGTATACTCTCCGCCCGAAAGGAAAAGCGCAAGCACCATGCTCTGCCTCGGAGGTATCTTTGGCTTTATCTTTTCGTGCGCTTCTCTGCGTGTCTGCTCCGTTACCGTGCTCTTATGCATTTGCCCATCTCCCTTCGCTGCTTAGCTTTCTCATTGCCGCCTGAAACGCAAGGTGCGCCGCTTGTCGGCTTACGCCGAATTTTTCTCCTATCTCTTCAAACGTTTCTCCCTGCATTCTCGCCGTCATAACTTCCTTTTCCCTGTCGGTAAGCTCAAGCTTGGTTCTTATGCGCTTCGGCACTTTCGGCTTCTTTATTTCCTCGCAGTCGAAAAGGCTCTTGATCGTCACGCCGTAAAACCTTGCAACTCGGGCAAGCTTTTTTCTCGGCGGTGCAAAATCTCCGCGCTCCCAATGCCCTATCGTGTCCGGCGTTACGCCAAACTCTTTTGCGGCTTCCTCTCTCGAAAGCCCGCTTCTTATCCTCGCAGACTTAAAACTCACAGTTTTCACACTCCTTTCTTGTGCATTTTCCGCAAAAATATAAAAATTTGAAGTTTTTTGCTTGACAAACACAATTTTTTGTGCTATTCTGTGAGCGACAAAGGGTCTCAAACGTTTGTCAAATCATTTTATAGCAACAAATTTTTGTGTGTCAAAAGCTGTTTTTGCGGTTGGCTTTTGTTGTTGTTTCAATTTTAGCACGAAAATTCGTTGTTGTCAAGTGCAAAAGCACGAATTTTTGAGTTTTGTCAAATAGTACAAATTTTCGTAGTTTTTTTGTTTATTTTTTCGCAATTCTGGGGGGGGGAGAAGCAATGTCTTTTTACGAGAATCTTGAACGTGTTTGCAAAGAAAAAGGTACAAGCCCTCACGCGCTTGTCACCAAAAAACTTGGCACATCATCTTCAACACTTACCTATTGGCGCAATGGTAATACGCCCACACTAAAAATCATAGAAAAGATTGCCGACGCGCTCGGCGTAGAATCTTCGGAACTGCTCACTACCGACGCCGACAAAAAGAAATCAGAAGATCAGGCGAGGGCTGCTCTGTTCGGCGATTCCGCCGCCGTTACCGATGAACAATGGGCTGAGGTTAAAAAATTCGCCGAGTTCATAAAGCAACGTGACGCGGCTAAAAAATAATTTCTCTCTTCCCTGTGCCCTCATTGTGCAACGGCGGCATCATAGGATGTCTATGCTATTTTTACATTCCGGCACAAAAAAATTGAAAGGAATTAAATTAAAATTGACCGCTAAATCTCCTATCCTTACTCACGAAAAACAAATGCTCGCTTATGCTGAGGAAAAACATATCGAAATATCGGATTTCGACCTCCCCAAATGCAAAGCTTGCTCCGTTTTTATCAGCAACGCTTATTACATAGGTTTGGATAAACAACTTTCACACATTCAGCGCAAAGATGCGCTCATGCACGAACTCGGTCATTGCGAAACTGATTCGTTCTACACCGAGCTTACAGGCATAAATACAGTAAGCCGTATGGAAGCCCGTGCAAACCGTTGGGCGTACAGTCACTTTATTGACCGCGAAGCTCTCTTAGCCGCTGTAAGAGCGGGATGCCGTATGCTTTGGGAATTTGCAGAGCATTTTGACATCACGGAATCATTCATGCAGGGCGTATTTGATTATTACAAATCAGAAGGCTTTGAATGGTAATTTGATTATATCTCGTTTTTGCGAGATTGTCAAGTGTATTTTCGCATTTTCGAGTTTTCGTGCGTTTGCACAAAAAGGAGCAAATAATATGTTGAATTTAACCAATTTGTTTTCTGCAATTGAAGCGAGAGGAGCTTCAAAAAAGCTCTCCGAAGCAACAGGTATTTCAACCGGCAACATCTCTGACTGGAGAAGCGGCAAAAGCAAGCCGAACGCCGATGCGCTTGTCAAAATCGCAGATTACCTCAATGTAAGCGTCGATTATTTGCTCGGACGGACGGACAACCCTGATATCAACAAATAATAGCTTTGAATGGTAATGTGTAACATTATGATATCACTAAATTTAGTGATTGTCAAGCAAAAATAACTAAATTTAGATAATTCCACTTTTTGCACAAAAACGAGGTGATTGTTTTGTATATTTCGTCAGCTGTGGCTGAAAGAATTAAAAAGAGAACGAAAGAGAAGAACGTCACGGCAAAACGAATGCTTGCAGAAGTTGGTCTTGGTGTTAATACAATGTCTAACATGAAAACTTCTATGCCAACTGCGGACAACCTTGCAAAAATCGCAGACTATTTGGATTGCTCGGTCGATTACCTTCTTGGTAGAACCGACAACCCGCAAATAAATAAATAGAGGTGTTTATATGAGAATTGAAAACGATGTTTTTAGCTATTATGTCTACGAAGGTAAAACCTTGAAAACCGCCCTTGAAGTTTCATTTGCAAGCAAAACAGTGTCTGCTCGAACGCAAAGCGATGGAAAACAAACCGCAAATTTCAGTAAGGTTCTTGACGCGGAAATTGTTGAACGCAAAGAAACAACAGTGAAAGATTATATCTTCCCCGTTTTAGTCATTGTAATAGGGCTTTTCCTCTCTTTAGTGCTTTTGGCCAACGAAATTCTTTTGCTTGGTGAGTTGATTGCCGTTTTCGCTTCTGCGGCGCTCCTCCTTTGGCTCTTCGCCGCGCCCCGATATACAGAAAGCGAAATAATCGGCATAGGCATACTTGTTTCAAAGCAGGTAGGCTCGCCCTATTACATCGTGCCGATGAGAGCTGACGACGCAAAGCACGCAGTCTATATTATCCGAGAAATCGCCAAGATTAAATAATCAGGAGTACAACCATGCCAAATTCGTCTTTTGGACAAAATTGCCCCGCTCTGCGGATCGGTAAAAATTGAAAATAAAAAACGCTCCCGCAAAGGGAGCGTTTGCACTATAAAGGAGGATTATATCACATTATGCCAAAATCCAAATACACAAAACGCGCCGACGGCAGATACGTATATGCGTATACCGATATCCTCACCGCCAAACGCAAATATATCTACGGCAGCTCGCCCCGCGAAATAGACCAAAAACTCCGCGAAATGCACGCACGCGCCGAAATGGGACGTACCTTTGCGCAAGTCGCCGAAGATTGGAAAGATACTTATTTCGAACGCCGCCTCTCGCCAAATACACAGAAAAAAGAAAACGGCAGATATCTCCGCCTTGTGCAATATTTCGGAAATATGCGCATGGAGCAGATGTCCCCGCGCACCGTTTCAGACTTTCTGAACTCTCTTTCAGACGAAGGATTATCCGCAAAGTCAATATCAAATCAGCGAAGCCTACTTAATCTTATCTTCCGTTTCGCAGTTTTCAATGGAGATATGGATTCAAATCCTCTCTCTTGCGTCGATTCACCGCAAGCGAGACAGAAAGCTCATCGTCCGGCCGCTTCTGCAGAAGACGAAAACACTATAAGATCCTGCGGAGACAAGTGGATAGTGCCGCTCATAATACTTTATACCGGGATGCGCAGAGGAGAACTTTGCGCACTTCAACGCAAACATATAGATTACAAGAAAAAAACAATCCGCATAGAGCAATCGGTATATTGGGAGCATTGCAAACCAATCGTAAAATTGCCAAAGACAAAAGCCGGAAAACGTATTATCCCAATCCTCGACCCTATATGGGATATTTTCAAAAGCTTTGAAAAGCTCCCCCCGTCAGCCTTTGTTTTCTCCTTTGACGGCGGTACATCTCCTTATACCGAATGGCAGTTTTTCAACAGCTGGAAGTCCTATTCCAACAGAAACGGCATCCACTGTTCCCCTCATCAACTGCGCCACTCTTATGCAACAATCCTGCACGAGTGCGGAATCGACGCAAAAACCGCTCAGCACTTGCTCGGTCACTCGCAGATATCAACAACCCTTGATATCTATACAGAGTTCCGCGAACAATCCGTAGACGACGCCGCAAAACTCCTCAACGGCAAATTGGCACTCTGATTTGCACCGCCCCCCATTGACACGCATTTTGTTTCATGCTATAATATTGTTGTGTACATCATCACCTCCACATTTGCCGTTTCATTCGGCAGCGCATTAAGGCCGCAGTCCTCCTTTCTGCGGCCTTTTTTATTGTCTCGTATGACGTTTGACACAGCAAGTTTTTTGCAACGTTTTTTGCAACTTTTGTTGTCAGACAACCGAAAAATCCAGCAGTGGTCTGCATTTCATTCGGGTCCGATTCCCGTCATCTGCTCCAAAACTATTAAGACGAAAAAATGCAGAAAGTATCGATGTTATCTGCGTTTTTCGTCTTTTTATTTTCTCTTTTGTCAATGAAGTTTTGCTCAAAAATGTGCGTTTTCTGTTGTCAAACTGTTGTCAAAATTATGCTTGACAAAATTCAAAATGTGCATTTTTGGCGAAAATAGCACCCCTCAATTACGGCAAATCTATTGTATGTGCGTAAACCTACGTGCTATCATATAGGTGCAGTCATTGAGGAGTCCTCCTAAACCTCAGAGTATTGTGTATCCTTCTTCCGTATTTTTGCAGAGAAAAGATCGCTCGTTTCGGGCGGTCTTTTCTTTTTTTCATAGCCCCTAACCCCATTATATGCGCTATGACCAATCTTGCGAAAATGCAAAGCTAATACAAAACCATAAAATATGCGCTTTTCAGTCTACTACATTTGCACCCCTTTGTCAACTCTATATTTTAACACCACGCCCGCTCCCAACTAACACCCGACCCCATGCTCACATATCCCTCCACCTATGCCGCGCCATAGCCGCCCATATGCCGCCCCTATGCCGCTTATAATCTATCCCCCCATACCCCTTTTACCTTCACACGCTCCCTCTCCCTTCTAAACCATACCCCACCCCCTTATTCAACCTCAATATCCCCGCTCGCTTCTTTTCATACCCCCCCATATACGCCTATCCCATATCCTCGCTTCCCCCCAATCCTTTCCCTCTCTAAAAACGCTTGCGCGTCACTCACCCACACACCAACCCTCCACTCTTCAACCTCCACCCCCACATATATACCTCTTTCCCCTGCCCTCAAGCCCACAACATGCATCACAACACAACTCAACACAACTCATATCTTTGCACTTATGAACAGGTACGGCTTGGGAAGAGCTATCCCGCGTAGCGGATTTGCGCGCGCGTCACGAATTGAAAACCGCCCCCCCTCCCGCTACTGCCGGACACATTCCGAGCCTGTCGGAGGCTTTCGGGCTGTGCCATTGGTAAACATTATAAATAATAATGCGATACAATAAATCCCCTTTGCCCGTTCTGCCCGCTCCGGCTGTCCTTGCCGTCTTTGGACGCTTCGGCGTGCTGTCTGCGGGGGCTTTCCTACATTGTCAACCGTCTAACATATGAACAGTTGCTCATATGTAATTCATCCGTGCTATATAATACATATAGCATTATAAATAAATCATAAAGAGAAGAGAGGAACGGGAAATAAATCTTAAATATTGGGGATATGGAAGATAATAAATCATAAAGAAAGGGAAATAAATAAAAACGCGTGCGCAGGGGCGCGGGCGGGCG
>ERZ1035027.665-NODE-665-length-18419-cov-17.880908_pt1 | contig 18419 bp, 35 predicted proteins | sample MGYA00520604_ERZ1035027 | MGnify/ENA primary metagenome ERZ1035027 (study PRJEB33766, sample SAMN09781743) | gut metagenome | biome: gut microbiome | host: Homo sapiens | place: Madagascar | study: EMG produced TPA metagenomics assembly of the PRJNA485056 data...
ATTCCACTTATACGATATTTTTCTCATCCAATGCTGCTTTTTCAACAGCTTTCAGGTAATCAATTTGCCGCTGAATGTAAGGATCAGTTTCTTTCCCACCAGACGCAAGCCAATCAGAGATTCTACTTTTTACGTCCTGTAAAACCGGTATAGGAATCAGTCTAGTATTAATGGTATTCAGTACTTTAATCATTAGCTTTCATCTCCTCCAACTTCTTCTCGGCTTCTTCGCGGGTGAGAAATACTGTTTTGCCGATATCACGTTCGCTGAATCCACTTGTTCTTTCGTATATGCCACAGTAAAACAACCAATAAAAATATGTTCCATGAATGTCGCAAAAAATTGCTGTGATTTTAAATTCGGAAACCAAAACCCTTGTCGGAACATATACTGTATCTCCAACCTTACACGGCAATCTCACAAGCAAGCCCTGTTCTTCTAAGTCTTTATAGTTCTTCAACTCTTTCTGCATTATCGCTAATTTAGCAAGTTCCAATCTATTAAGTATACCATTTTCTTTGAGTTCCTTTAATTCTTTCGGAGTGCCAATATCTTTATATGATTTTAGCTCTTCTAGCCATTCCGCATACTGTTCTTCCTGATTCGCATATTGGATGCAAGTATTTTTATATACTTCATTAGCATTTTCATCTGACGTTTCAAGTTTTGTGTTTTCACTATTCCATCTATGACGTTCTGATAATTTTCTTGAACGATTGATGGCATTTTCAAGTGTTAATCTCTCCATCTACTTCACCTCTTGAAATTTTCTCATAAAATGAGCTTTCCATGATTCGTCTACTTCCACAAAATTTTCTTTTTCATACTCTGCAATCGCATTTTTAAGGTTCAAAATTTCCTGTTTAAAAAGTTCACTTTCCTGCTCTAAATATTTATTCTTTTCAAATCGTTTGCAATACTGCTCATGTGTCATCTGTTTGGTTTTCATGCTGTATCCACATATTCCTGTAGTAGAAGCCAATTTAAAAACTCTTTTGGCGTATTCGTAGTTATCTTTATCTACTCGCTCAGGCAAAGCCCAGCCTATAAAAGAAGCACACTCGCAACACTTTACTTTCTTGCTCATCTACTTCACCTCTTCCATCTGACTTTCTACAGTATCTGCAAGTAATAGCATTGATTCAATAACTTTATCTGTTAATGACATTCTATATTTATTGTCAGCAAAATACTTAACGTGAGCTATTGCTTCCTTAATCTTTTCTTCGCACGCAACAATTTCGGATGTTTCATACAAGGGCTTATCATCACTGTAATAAGTTACATTTTTGCCATTGTAAAATTTTAACATATTCGGAATCGGAATATTCAGTGCATTTAAATGATTTCCTCCTTCCCACTTAAATCCCTGTAATTTTGCTATTTTCAGAACTTTCAAATACTCTTCCCGCGTTCTTACAAATACGCTTTTTCCTGTTAAATCAATCATCAGAATTTCCTCCTGTAATCTCATCAATGCAATCGTTCCAACCAATCTTGTAACTAGGCATTTTCCCATTGCTTTGAAAATACTCTCTTCCGTACACTCCTGTTAATTTCATTTTCTCCGGCAATGGCTTCAATGGACACCAATCTGGCTTTGCGCTTAAGTCTTCGATATATCTACAATTTATTTTACAAAAAGAATGGAATATTTCACCATGTAAAACACATGATTCACAATCTTCTGGTGTTTCCATCACTAATACTGCTTTACTCATCTGATTCCTCCCTGTGCTTACATTTTAGGTCCTCTAAAAATTACTATCATTGACGGAAATGGTGCGCTATTCTTGCTGTCTCCGAATTTTAACCTTCCTTTCAAAAATCTGATTTCCGATCTATGATATACGAAATCTTGAAACCATTTCGTATCTGTCCTAGCTGGCACTAGCAAAACAACCAGTGTGTTCTCTTTGTGCCCTTCCCAATAGCTCTTTTCAACCCATTGATATATTTCTCTTCCGTAGGGTGGGTTGCAAAACACTCGCATCCCTCCCCAATCCTGTGCAAGACCATTTTCATTTTTAGTAAAAAATTTCTCGCATTTATGGTTTTTTGCGTCCGCACATGGGTCTAACGTGAAGCCAAACTCTTTGTTTAATTCATCGAAAATGTATTTAGGTGTGGCCCATTGACCGGAATTGCTGCTAAATAAGCATTTTTCCATTTTACCCTCCTATTCTGTTTCCTCCTGTAATAATTCTTTATTGTCGAAAATGTTGCCAACTACTTTCATTTCGCACCTGTCGATATAATATTTGGTCAGTGGCATTGACCAGCAGAAAGGTTCGCATCTGATGATTACGTCTGTTTGGACAACTTCGTAATACCATCCGATAGCTTTATCTACTATGGATCCGGTTTCAATATCTCTTACACCAAATTCTCCAAATGCCACTTTTACAAGATCTTCTGGGTTTTCATGACACATCAAAATATCATTCTCCCAAATCTTATTCCCGTTCTTATCGTAAAGCCCTGTGAACTGGCAGAGGGTTTCTATATCAATTTTATTGGTATATACTGTAAACCGATCTGAATCCTTCCGATAAAAAATAATGTCCTTTTCCCCCCCCCCTATGTGATATCGATCTCTTAGGTAATATCCCTCAACCCATCTACCATCACAAATCCGCTTTGCCTTGAAAAGAATTTCTCTCATTTAACTCCGCCACCTTTCACGATCTTGATTGCATTTTTTAAAGCGATAATATCATGTTTTTCAAATATTCCTTCTGCTAATTTTATATCTGCACTCATAGACCATTTTTTCAGTTCCTCTACAACTTTTTCCACATCATAGACAACTGGTTGCTCAAAAATTCTTTTTATCGCAAAATTATACAGTGCTCTATCTGTTTCATCAGATGTATTCCATTTTTCCAATCGCTCAAGAACTTTATCTGCGTCAATCAGTCTCATATTTCTTATCCTCCTTATATGGTTTTGGTAGTGGTCGCCATGCCGTAATATCAATCCAATCATAACCGCCGTCGAGATAATATCCATTGGAATCAATGAAGCACGTATCTTGCCATGTTGTTTCTCCGTTAGTAACCAATATTTCTTGTCCGTCATCTGGCATTTTGCAGTCAAGCATATACCGTATATCATTTGATATGGATTCTTCCGCACGTTCTTTTTCTGATATCTGATGATATTTTACCGGAATCCACCCATTTTCTTTCTCGTCCTGCTTCAGATCATTCAGAAGAGTATTTACAATATCCAGCGCACTCCCTGGAAGCCCATGCTTATACTGTGATTTCTTTTCTATCTCAGCTTTGTATTGTTCTAATCTGGTTCGTACTCTGCTCATACTTCCACCTCCTCATAAGTTTCTCTGAATATATCTGGCTTACACGGATAAAACTCACCGTGAACACCGCGGATGATATAATCACCAATGTTTGCAATATGTTCACCCTCTAATGTCTTGATTACCAGACCACCCGGCACTTTCCAGTGGTCGATATAGAAATTCTTACCTTCTGCCGACATGTACTGGTCTGTACACTGATAGTCCGTCAGAAAATCGAACATTTCTCGATGATTTTTACCAGTCCACTGAAGTGCATCAATTACAACTGGCTTCTTTCTGTACTTCATACAACCACCTCACTATCCGCTGGCATCTGAAACGTCATTCCTTTTTTGAGCATTTCTCCAAGTTCTTCTGCATGTGCTTTGTTTTCTTCCGTTTTTGGCTTCATACTTAATATCCTACATACTTCTGGAATTACATATTTTGTGTATTCCGAATCTCCATAGGCTTCCTGAATCATATTCAGTACCTTCATGGCTTTTGCTTTGGTGGAATATTTTCCTAAAACAAAATATCCTCCACTTCTCTGTGCATCCTGCAAACTCCAACATATAACATTCAATGAATCTGGGAGCTTTAGATTAACTACAATGTTTTCAAGCTTTACCAATGCTGTTTTGTCCTGACTTCTGATTAACATTTTGTGTCCTCACTTTCTCATATAATTCAAAATATTCTTCAAATGTTTCTGGCAGTTTGATACAATCTGGCTCATAAGGTTTTGGATATACTGTATATCCGCACTTCGTACATTTGATTTGTGGTGGAAAGTCCCTGCTCCATTCCATATTCCCACCGCATTTTTTACAACGAATATATTTTTCCACTTTCTTTGGCTTGATTTTGAAAAATGAAGTATAATTATTCTTTCTCATTTCCATCCTCACTTTCCCCATGTAAGCAACTGGCACGCTATTGTGCAGTCCTCCATGATTTCTCAATAATCGATAAAATCAGATAATTCCATCTGACCAACTACATTGTTGTCTTGCATCCACCATAGATAAACTTCTTCGCCGCAACTCCACTTCGCATCTTTTCCGCGCCTCTTGCGTTCCTCAATCATTCTGTCAAAAGCACGTATATAGGCTTGCTTGTACTTTGGAAAATCATACATTTCTTTTTCCCTCCGTTTCTTTGACGCAAGCGGACAACCGATACAACCAACCCGATTATATCCACATTTGTACAAATCACAGGTTTCTATATGCTCTGAATTAATAAAATCCCATATATCTGATTCTTCCCAGTCAATGATTGGATTGACAATCATTTCGTTTTTCTGCATGCAAAGTTCAATCATTCTGCGATTGGCGGCATTGTCATTCATTAGCATAATTGATGTGAATTTTTCTCTAGTTTCCTTTGATCCACCAATTTTTTCAAATTCTTCTCTTTCTTTTCTCTGCCTGCTTTCATCCCATCTCACACCAGTAGCAATATATCTATTTGTGCACCACGCTTCTTTAAGGACTTGACAGCAGTAGCGAGCTTGTCTTGTTGGCGGCGTCAGTTTTAATGGAATTAATTTCCACATCGTGATATGTTCGCCTTTATATTTCGGCATTTCTATTTCGCATTTAATTCCTTTTTCTTCCAAACTTTTAAATACCTTTCGTATGTGCCGTACAGTTTGCGGTGCATCTGCCGTGGTGTGACTATTGTGTACTTCAAATGGTATGCCGCTCCTGCGAAAGAGTTCTAGCATCACGTCAGAATCTTTTCCACCAGAATATGTGCATACAAGTGGCTTTCCATAATGTTTCAACGAGAGATCAGACGCAAGCCGGATTCTTTCAATTGCTTTTTGTTCTAAATCCATAATATTTACACTCCAAATCTTCTGACCAATTCTTTATTCAAATCTGGAATCCGTACATCTGTTTCAGATTCCAACTCTTCAACCATGCTCATAAAACTTCTTTCTCCACGGTTCGCTTGTCCCACAAACTCATTTGCACAATTGATTACGTCTAAAAGCCTTTTGGTTGAAAATCCATGCAATTTTCTTAATGCCAACATCATAGTTACGGAATTGATCGTATTTGCCCAGTCATCACCAGTATTGAATCCATCGTTATAGGCTTGATCTTGCATGATTTCCAACTCTTTACGTGAGTTCTGCATGGCTCTGGCGAATGCCTGTGACATTTGGTTATCGCATTCCAACACCCTATTTTTCTTTGGTGCTTTCATCTTTAATTTGCTTCCCATGTTTCTTCCTTTCGTATCTGTATTCCGTCAAACGGTACGCTCTCGATATTCCCGGATGTTCTGTGGCAATCAGAGAATCCATCTCCAATTGCCGCATATGTCTCTGGACGGTACACTTTGTGAGGTCTGTTCCATCCATGATTTCTTCGTAAGAAGGCATATATCCGTGTTTCTCAAAATACTTGACAAGAAATCTGTAAATATCATTTCTGGAAGATTGTCCCTCATTATATTTCCTCTGACGGTAATTCATACGCAAAACGGCTCTTCTTCCGCAGTATTGCTTTTTTCTGCACGCATTTTATTTAATCTTTCCGCAGCTTTCTTCTTCGTTTCATCGGAATATTTTCTCGGTGGATTGATTTTAATGTAGGAATACGGCAAGTGAGCGAAAATAGATCCATCATTATTTCTGGCAAAAATTTTCACATCATCTGGAAATTCCTTTTCTAATTCCTCACATCTGTTCTTCCAGGTACTCCCATTCTTAGCAGTAAGCCCTACATAATCTCTTCTTGGAATCCACTCAATTACGCATTCGTTTGTGTTTTCTGACACAAAACTCACCTCTATTCATTTTTTTATTTTTTATCTTTGGAATTTAGCCAGTAGACCTACTGGTGTGTTAGAATCAGTGATAGTTTTCTTCATTGAGTAAGTCGTTGAATTTTTCCAACGCCTTAATAGATACTTTGTTATTTGCTTTTTCTGGTTTGATTGATACTTTTAAGTGAGTATCAATGATGTGTTTTAGCTCTCTTGCAAGTGTTTTCTTGCCTTGCTGAAGTCCCTGTCTGTATGTCTTGGGCTGTTTATATTGCCCTGTTACTTGCTTTCCAGCTAACTGGCCACCAGCTGTAATGTTGTACATCTGGAAGCCTTTATCTGCAAAAGCCTTGATTGTTTCAATTTCTTTCTGGTCAAGTTCATCCTTTCTACATGTTCTATATGAAAGTTTCCATCCAGTAGGATTACTTTCACTGTAAAACTTATGCTTTTTAAGGCTTAATGCTATATGGTCATATTCTGCTAAATGGCTCGCACATCTCTCACGAAGTCTAAGCGCTTGTCCCACGTAGCTGCGTCGAATCCCTGCTTCGTCTATCCTATAAAAAGCATATATGCCACTTGTATTTGGTATCGAAGGGCATATTGATTCAATCATTTTTTCTCTCGCATTTTTCATTGCATATATTTTTTTATAATTTACTTTTTGCATTTCTCCTGCCCCTTAACGGTGTGGTTAGTATTTCTTCGATAGACCATCCTAATTCTTTTCTATGATATAAACAGTGTGCGTTTATGCCTATAATTTCAGCCCATTCAAGAACTCTATGCTTTTCTCCATTGTATTCCCATATTGCAGATTCAGATAAATTCTTACATCTCTTGCTACAATAAACAGCGTCATTGAAATGTCCACCTCTCTTGGCATTAAAAGGTTTGTTACAAATTGGGCATATTTTTGTATAATCTTTAATAGTTGGGTGATCTTTGTAATAAAGAATTTTACCGCATCTTGGACTGCACGTCTTTTGCCCTTTTCTTTGCTTTAGTTCAAATTGTTTTCCACAAACAGGACATATTAAATACTTGTTTTCTTTTGGTATAGAGTTTCTTTTATTTTGTGCCTGCTCAGCATTTGTAATAAAACGGCAGTTATCTGGTTCATAATTTCCGTTTACGTCTATTCGGTCAATGGTTAAGATATCTATTCCATTACTTGTTTTTTCTTCCTTATATCCATTCTCAATTGCCCATTTGTAAAATAATGTGAAATTATTTTTCCATTCATCACACATTACTATTCCACGCCCGCCGTAATTTTTGTACGATTTACATGTTTTACAATAGCAACGATATTTAATACTCTTCCAAAGTGGGTACAGCCTTCCACAGTTATTAGATAGCCCATGTTTTCTGCTCATATTGCCAATAATTTCTCTATGCAGACATCCACATGACTTCGTTGTTCCTCTTTGTAACCCTGCTTGTCTTACAATAGTTTTATTTCCACAATCACAAATGCATTCCCAGCGCTTTGTTCTAACCCCTTTGTCTGAAATAGTATCTTCTGCTCTTTTTATGACGGTGAGTCTCCCGAATTTCTTGCCTGTCAAATCAATAGTTTTACGCATTAAAAACTCCTTTTTCTGCACACTTCCTCATCACGAAAACTTTTCTATAATTCCTCTAACATCCCCCCTTTTTCAATCTGGTCAATTAGTTTCTTGCATTCATCTTTAACATAGGCAAGTGAACGAATTTTGCAATCTGGATCTTTATTTAATTCTCGCCAGCAATCTCCCATTATTTTAAGCATTTTTTGAAGCCTGGTTCTTCCCCGAAATACTGTTCTGCTGTCTCAATATCATAACCATCGAAACAATGAGCGCAGTCAAATCCAATCCACCATATATCATCATCGTCACAATCGTGTAAAAATGGTTCTGAATAAGTAACTCCACCATGGCAGTCAAGATAACCTAAATCATCAACACTTTTCTTTGCCAGCTTATGGCTGTTAGGTATTCCAACGTATCCGCATCTGTATGCTCTAGGCATGAACAGGACTACACATTGGTAACCTTTATACTCGAATTTAGTTTCTAAAACTGGTTCCATTTATTTGTCACTCCTCCTTAACTAAACGGAAATTCATCTTCCATACCACCTAAATCCGGCACATCCATGAAGCTAGGTTCTGGCGGCGGTACTGGTCGTGTATCTGTTTCCTGTGCCTGCGGTGACTGGCTCTTTTTTTCTGCAAATTCATGTTCTGCAACAAGGCAATCATTTGAGTAGACTTTTTCGCCATTTTTGTTCGTATAGTTTCCAGTCTGCCATTCTCCACGCACATTTACTTTCGTGCCTTTTTTAAGATATTTCTCTGCGAATTCTGCATTTTTGCCAAGGCACACACAAGCGATAAAGTCAGATTTTCTTTCTGTATTCTTTTTTACTCTTCTCTCGACAGCCAAAATATATCTTGCAATTTTGGTGTCATTCGTTCCCATTCTGATATCTGGATCAGCAGTTAATCTTCCAGAAAGAATAACAATATTCACAATTTCTCACCTCTCAATCTGAATGTCGCATCTGATAAGCGCGTGTTTGATTTTCTTTGCATTCCCTGTTACAACTTCTTCTTTCCCGATAACAAAGGAAATATCATCTTCTGTTACGTTGAATCCTTTTGTCTTGATATGCTCCATGATGATTTCTTTAATTTCCTCTGCACCGATTCCGATTGTTATTTCCAATGGTATTACCTCCCTGGTTTGTAGACTGGTGGCATTGGTTGCCATGCGATAACTGGGTAATGTGCAAAGCCATATGTTTCTACACTTCCCCATTTGCCGTCCCCTAAATATGTAAGACTTGTCGGAAGAACAGCTCCATCAATTGTAACTGTATACTCTTTCCAATCTCCCGGGTTTTCTTCCTTGTTTGGTTCTGGCGGCAACTTCACTTCTGTTGGAATCCACATATCCGCAGAGCTGTAGGAACAAATCAGTTCTTCCACTTTCTTGATTGCATCATTCCAACCTTTGTCGTACTTACATTCCTGTTCGGAAGGTTCTGGCTTTTTGAGTTTGTTAAGTGTTTTTAAGAATATTTTCATGTGTTATTTTTCCTCCATAGCTATCACATCACATCCAATAAATACCAATTCCTCATGTTCACTCATTCCATAGCCGACAGATTTTCTTCCTACTTTAAAAAATACATTATTTGTATTAACCGTAACTCCTTCAGCTTTTTCCATATAATCAGAAACAATAGCTTTCAAAATATCTTCATTTAAGAAAGCTTTTCTTTCGACTATCGGATGTTCTTTTGGCATATATTCAAGCCATGTCTCTATACCTTTGTATTCTTTTCCTTCTGTGTCAGTCCATTCGCCATTTCCAGTATATGCAAGCATGATGATTCTTTCAGAGTTTTTCAGCTTTACATAATACAAACATGCGGCATCATCAGTTGGAGCTTCTGGAAGCATATCTCTTACTGAGCGCCATGCACTAGGTGAAGGAATTGTTTTTCCTGCTTTACGGTCTACATGCTCCTGTCCTTTAATTACATAGTTTCTAAATTTTTTTGGCATTAATTTTCTCCTTTCAATTATTCAGTCGAATTGTTTTCCTTATCATCTTCAACTGCTTTCCAAATACAATCCATAACAGATGCATAATCAAGAAGTATTTCTCTTTCTCTGATGTTTCTTCCGTCTTTTTCATGCCAATCTCTCACTATATAAAGTTCGGCATTTGCAGAAAGAATATCTGTTTTCATGTCCCAGTATTTAATATGAATTTCATAAGCTGCATTTTCAGAAATTGGATTTACATAAATTCCTTTTGTTACTTCTTTCCAATCTTTCAAACCAATTGCTGCCATCTATTTCTCCTTTCAAAATGGACATAAGTCCAAGTTAACTTCAAGCCCAGGTCTGGCAATCTGCACCAGGGCGTCATCCCAAACCACTGCTTCTTTTATCTCCTTCAAAATTTGTTCCGGGTCAGCTGCTTCATTACTCAAATGCACCAACGTTACCGTCCGTAGTGCCGCCGTATGGTTCGTATTTACTAAGCTTTTGCAAGTATCTAATGAACAATGCCCTTTAAGTCTGTGAGCGTAATTTTCAGCTGTTTTATCAACCAATTCATTGCAGTAGTTACACTCAATAACAAAGTGGTTCAGTCGCATTGCCTTGAAATTGTATCGGCAAAATTCAAAGTCTGTCATATACAACAACTTTCCCATTTCTTTATGCTCCACGATATAACCATAATTGAAGCACGGAATAAGTTGCCCGGTGTCCTTGTCCCTTGTAGTATGTGGCAGATAAAACGGTATTACTGTAAATAAGCCAACCCGAAACGGTCTTTTCTCTGGAACGCCTTTCATTAATTCTCCAGTAATGATTTGCAGGTGTTCCACGGTTTCATCATTTGTGTAAATCTGAATACCTAAATTCATCAGATTTTTAAATGATTCACGGTGATCGCCGTGTTCATGCGTCAGAAGCACACCAGAAACATCACTTGTTCTGTAATCAATAGCTTTCAAAATGTCTTTGTATCTGCATCCGCAGTCCAGAAGAAGCATTTCTCCGCTGTTCGATTTCAGAACATAGCAGTTTCCATGGGTACTTCCTGTATTCACTACTCGCATGAACATTTTTCATCACCTCGCTTTCTGAATATTCCTTTAAATCAGTTTTCCTCATTTACGACAATACCGCCGTGGATAATAACTCTCTTTCCGTCCGAATTATCAAAATAAACTTCGTTCTCCGATTCGGAAACATCAAACTTTCCAGACCAGGACTTGATTTTACCGCCGTTGTAATCGTAAACAGTTACGGTACGGTTCAGACCACCGTCAATATCACTGGATAGTGATTTTAATGATCTGCTACAGGAAGAACAACCACTAAACATTGTGATTACTGTAATCCCTGTGATTAATACTGCTGTCTTAATACATTTATGCTTCATTTTGGTTCTCCTTTTACATTGTAAGTCGGATTATAATGAGTACCACAAATATAATAACGTTTAAAAGAGTAATTAAATTGGTTTGATTGTATTCATTTTCTCGAATAAAAGATACTATCCATACCAAAAGTGATATTAAAAGCAAAATAATAAGCACAATTGTGGAAGTTTCCATCCTACATTTCCTCCTGGCTCATAAATGACGGAATCTCTGTTTCCACTGGCTCTGCTGCCGGGACTGGCTCTTTCTCTGCTGTTTTTACAGTTTCGGCTACGGTTGGCTGCTTTGGCTTTTCTTCGATTGCTTCTGGCTGTGGAACGAATTCTTCTGTGTTTGCATTCTCACTAATTTCATAAGCAACGTCCTGTTCAATAATATCCTGTTTTGGAATGTTCTCTGTGTTTTCGTCTGCTTCCTGTACAAAAACATCACCGTGAGTGTTGATAATCTGCTTCAATGCACGATTGATAACAGTTTTCTTTGCCATCTGGTCGGTGAATTTCTGGTGTGTGCCATTTCCGTCCTTTTTATAGCCAAATCCCTGTTTCCACGCCTGTTCAATCTGCTTCATATTCATAACTTCCAGGTGTTTTGAGCCATCTTCCATTTGAACTACCGCATATGCGCCAAGAATTTTATCGTTATCAATATTCATAAAATCCTGTTCATGGGAATCCAGTACCTTATTTCCGTCCTCAATATGGTATTTGAACTTATCACCATCATAAATGACTTCGGCATGAATATCTTTCATTCCGTATCTTCTTGCGATTGTCATGTTGCCAAAATATGATCTCTGGAACTGGCACTGATTGCCATAACTAATAAAATAGCCCTGCTTTTTCTGCACTGAAAGACCGAGTGTTGCCATGTTCATAAGACTGTTTGCGATACTGATCTGGCTACAAGATTCCAAAATCGGCTTTCCGTTTTTATCTTTTGTCTCTTTTAGAGTTAAATACGCTCCCATCAGCGCATTGCTGAGGTTGTATTCTTTTGGGAAAGAAAGACCATATTTGGTTTTTTCCTCCAACTGCCGTGTCAATCCATCAATGAATGAATTGTTGATTACCAATGCAGCCTGCTGCTCCCCCACTGTTGCTACATGTGTTTTACTTGCCATATCAATTCTCCTTTTCTTTCTTTATATGCTCAGTGGCATATGAAACAGGATGAAATAATTTGTCCTATGTTGAATTGTAATTTCCTGTTCTTTCATTAACTGTTTTATTTTTCCCTGTTGTGCTTTCCGGGCATTCACCCGGATTCATATGCCACCGATTTTTTATTACTCTACGTGGAATCTTCCATAACCGCTTGTTCTGCCAGACCCGATGCCACATCCAAATCCTGCAAGCTGAATAATATTAACGATCTGCTCAATGGAATAAATATTATCTACATATGCAAGTTCGATTTCTGCTGACCATCCGGTAAATCTGTTTAAATGTACAAGAACAGGTTTTCCTTTCTTTGGTGACATAAGTTTTTCGTCAATGTAATGCTCAGCAAACTTAATCGGTATTAAACCTCCTTTGGCGATAATATTTACTCCTGCTTTGAACTTTGTGCTATATGTATCAACCCCATTTCTTACAACAGCATCGCAAAAACATTTCAATAACCCGAATGCTGTAATGCAAGGCGCATTGTTGGTGAGCGCATCAATAAGGCCTTCTTCTGAGAAATCTGTAGGTTTTCCATTGTACCAGTGAATTGATGTAATGATTTCTTCCCATACATTTGCTTTTTCAAGGTTCTTTGCCTTGTCTTTTCTCTGATCAATCAGTTCTCTTGCGGTCACGTCATTCATCTTATTGAGAACTAAGTCTCCGTCTCCGATGATTGTGATTGTTGCGTGCTTAACGTTGATTGCCTGTAACTGGATTCTTTCTTCTTTTTTAGTTTCCATAATTCTTTTCCTCCGATTTTTTAGTAGTTTTTATAGTTTCTGTTTGCGCAAACATTCAAGCAGATTAATCCACAATAGTTTAATATAAATATAATGTTGTGTTATGTATTTTCGTATGCTGTACTGTGCTATCCTGTAATGTATTGCGAAAGTAATCCGCTTAAATCTTTGCGTAAATTTCAGATATGCTTAACTGACAATAGAAAATGTCTTATAGTGTCCTGTATTTTTCTGTAATATGCTATCCTATATTTTGCTTGCACTGTAGTTTGCTTTCCTATTCTTGGCAGATTCTACTGCCAGTTAAATACATCTGGTTGAGTTGAATGCTCAGTATGTAACATGAATGTGCTGTACTGTAATTTTCTATCTTGCTGTGTTCTTTGTTTTTATTTGGCATAGCATCTTCATGCTACATACTCAATATTCAATTTTTTTGGATGAGCCGCTTTATAGGCGATATAATAGTTAGGTGTAATTATCTATAATCTGATGTGTTGTGCTACGCTCTAATTTACTGCGTTATGTTTCGATATACTTTCCTAGCGATTTATACCGCCTATAAAACAGCCCATCCGCTAAGTGCTGTGTTTTATTATTCTGTGCTATTATTTCCTGTTGTAAGATTTTTTGTCCTATAGTAAGTGTTCACAACACTCATCGCTCTGCATAAACAGTGAAAGTATTCTATAATGTCATGCGCTATTCTTTTATCTTTTTTACTGCGTTGTACTTTCGTGAAGTTTTGTTCCGCTTATGCAGACTGATAAATGCTGTGGTTTCCTACGTTCATAAACCTGTAAAATAGGTAATTATAGCGCTTTATTGTCCTGTCCTATACTGTTGTTTTGTGTATCATATTATGCAATTCTGTAGTTTCTGCCTGTTTTACAGGCATATCAACGTAGGAATTTCGCCGCTACTGCACTCATGTCCCTACAAGAATAAGGTGTAATATGTGTTGTGCTGTTCTGTTTTGTATTGTATTGTGTTGTTCTGTCGTATTATCCTACTCCTGTAGGCATATCAGCACAGTAGCGGTCTCGATTTTAATTAATCAGTTCCCAAACCTCTTCGTATTCGGAAATATTCTGGTATTTCTGTTTCACTGAAAGAAGTTCGTTTCGGCAACGCTCTAAAAGTGCTTCGTATTCATCTGGCTGTTTCAAAATAAGCTGTGTTGGCTTATATCCGCTTTTACCATCTGTCTTGTAAAACACTCGAATTGCTGTCGGCTTTGGTTTGTTGTCAATATCCTGTTGCACGATTTTCAGCTGGCAAACTATCTGTCTGGCTTCAAAAATTCTATATTTTTCAGCTGCTATGGAATCATCCCATGTGAAGCACTTATGTAATTCTGTGCTTTCATCCCTTGCTTTCTCAAGAATCTGCTGTGGTGTAGCTGATTCCATCTGATCACAAATTTCCATGATTTCAGATGCGCATTTTGTAGCATCTGCCTTGAAGATACGTGTTCCCCATGTTGCTGTTAGCATTTTCCCCTCCTGTTTATCAAATTACTTTCAAATCCCCATCTGTCACTCTAAGCACAATCATCTGTCTGTCTAATACGGGGATTCTGCTTTTGTCAATGCTCTCCGAATCATCAACCCAAAGCGGCAGATTCAGCCCATTCATTTCCTGTAATCCATTCAGTAAATCAACTTCGCAGAGAATCTTATCTGAATGGTTCAGACCACCGTTGTAGTCGATTCCATTGCAGATTATTTTACAAGTCTCCACCGGGTTCCCCTCAATCGTGTAATCCAGGAAGTTAAACTGGAAATGCTTAAAGTATGGATTGATTTTCTCTGCCAGTGCCTTGTTTTTCTGAATTGAGAAATCCAATACCGTATCAATCTGCTTTTGAATATTCGATTCCACCTGTCCAAGGTCTTTTAATTCGTCATTCAGTTCGGCTACTCGCTTTTCTTTCTCTGTGACTGCTGCCTGTGCAATCTTAATATCTGCATCCACATTGGAAATCTGTTTCATAACATTGCTGATCTGCATTCTCAATTCCTGTTTCTTTCCAGGAACATCATCAAATGATTTCAGTTTCTCTTCAAGTTCTGCAATTCTCGCTGTAACCGCAAGATACTCTTCATCATTTGTCATATCTACAGATTCTGGAAGCTCCGTAAATTTGGACTGTTCTTCCGCAATCTGTTTAGTGAGTTCAGCAATTTCTTCCTGTGCCGCACTGATTTTTGACTGTAATTTTTTGATTTCCTCGTTGGTTTTCTTTAATTTTGCAGAAGCAGAATTTCCAAGGTCACAAGTTCCTTTTAACTGGTTCTGCTTTACTGATTCCCAGTTTTGCTTTTTGGTTAATTCAGTTTCAATTCTGAACTTCTTCTTTTCTTCGAAGGAAGCTTTCAATTCGGCAACCTGTTCCTCTGGCAGTTCCTGTCCACAGGTCGGGCAAATGGTATCAGAATCATTGAATGTTTCAGCTTCAATAGCTTTCAGTTCAGAATCATCCCATTCCATTTCCTTGATTCTTGGATAGTCCTGTCTGGCTCTATCCAAGTCAGCTTTTGCCTGTTGTGCTTCCCTTATGTGGTTATCCAGTTCCATCCAAATAATACGAATGCTTGATTCCTTTTCTGATTTTTTTAACCTAAGTTCGGAAACTGTATCAGAAATGAATTTTTGTCTGGCTCTTAACCATTCATTCTCCTTACTAACAAGCCCATCCCTGGAAGATTTCAAACCACGGATTTCGTATGCAATGCTGTCATAACCTTTTGCTGAATCTTCAAGAATCTGTTCCTGTTCTTCCAGTTTGGAAAGTTCTACATTAAGCTCATGTTTTTTTGATTCCAAGGAAGATGTATCTTCTGTTTCAACACTTCGATTGGTTTCATACTTGATTTCCGTGTCTTTTTCTCCAACCTTTTTCTTCTGCGCATTTAGTTCTTTTCGCAGTTTTTTTAATGTATCTTCAACGGAATGCCCCTTTGTGATTTCTTCTACATGTGCGTACTGTGGATTGTCGGCCATAAACTGTGCTAGATCAAAACCAGACATTTTTTCCAGAACCTTTCTGGCTTCTGCTGCTGACTTCTGCAATGTGTCCAGAAATGGTTTTGGATTACTACACATCAGAAGTGTTGAAGGCTCTGCTATTGACTGGATGAACTCTGTATAATCCTTTGCTTTAGCTGGAAATCCGTCAATTTCATAAGAAGTTTCATTTCCATCGAACACCTCTTCAGATTGTCCTCTTGGCTTTCGCCACTTCTGCTTTGTGATTTTGCGGATCACTTTTTCTTTCCCATCAATCGCAAGTGTAAGCTCTCTTACAACATCAACCTTTGGCACTTCCACGCCATTTTCTTTTCTGCGAATAGAAGTCGGTTCTGTACCATTCGCCATCTTTCCTGTCAGAACATCCAAATATGCGTCCTGCAATGTTGATTTTCCCTCTCTGTTTCTGCCGGAAATCTCTGTTCTCGGAAACAAATCTACGGACTTACTCGGAAACTTCTTGTAATTCTCCAACGAAATCTTTTTTACTTCCACTTTCATGCTCGATTATCCTCCCTATTGATACCTCGTATGCCGTTCTAAGTTCCACTTCATCACCAGACAACTTTTTCTGATAAACTCGACTCTGGATTCTTCCGATGATTTTTACAAAATCTCCGACCTTGAAATCCGCTGCTTCTATAGATTCTTTCCACCATGCTATACATGGGATATAATCTGTTCTTCGCAAGTCATATTCATTGCAAGCAATCATCAAATCACAGATTTCTTTTCCTCTTGGTGTTCTGCGGTAAATAGGAGGCTTGCAAAGATAACCTTCCAGAATGATTTTGTTTTCACCTTCTGCACTCCCATCACCATCTCCACACCAGATTGTTTCCGCTTTGATTTTAAGAATCAAATGTGACTTTCCACTTTCATGTTTGTTTGAAGAACTGTATCTTCCTTCAACATAGACGTGTTTTCCAATCTTTAAGCCTTCCGTCTGCTTTTCTTCAACAATTACTGGAAGCAAATCTACGTTCCCACTGGTACGCTTTGCACCAATATAGAATCTTACGAATTTTTCTCCGTCCTTGAAAAACGTTCCTGGCTGAATATCCATTATTACGCCATATATCTGAACTTCATTCTTATTATTCTTCATCCTCCAATTTCTCCATTTCTTTTACGGAAATCTCATATACACTTTCCGTTTCTTCCCCATTAACATAAACATCACGGCTCATTAACCTGCCAGTTACTTTAATGTAATCATTTCTTTTAACCTCTACCGCCAGATCAGCACCTTTTCCCCATAAAGTACAGCGAATAAAATCCGCTCTTTCTGAATACTCTCTTGGAATTGCTACAAAAAGATTTGAAACTTTTCTGTGCGTTACTGATGTAAGTTTTGCATATGGCTCTTTCGTGCAACTTCTGGCAATAAACTCTACTTTGTTTATATCGCCATCTGGAACCTGTTCATCCAGGATTTCTACTTCATCAGCTGCGATATAACTAACATTGTGGTGCTTATTTGGATTTTTAGAAGTGTCCATGCTTCTGATTGCTCCTGTTACCACAACTTCTTTTCCGTTGTAATCATTATCACGCACAACGGAATCTTCTATAACGATTGGAAACATATCTACTGCGCTGCTTCTGCGAATGACTGTCAGCATGAATTTGTAATAGTATCTTCCGTAATGTTCGTGGCTGAATACTATTTCCCCGGCTCTACCAGATAATCTTACTTTATTTAATCTTTGCATTTACTTTTCCTCCATTTCCAATATAATAGGAAGAAACACCATTGAGAATAAGACTGTTGATACGAAGAACACCCCGATAACATCAAATGATGTAAGCATCCATGTGATTGAGAAGATTACTGTAAACATCCCTATCCCTACAAATATTTCTCCTATTGTCTTTACCACCTCTTTCATTTTGCCCTCACTTTCTTCTGGAAGTTACTACAAGCGCAGTTGCCAGAATAGCGATAATTATATTTCTTGCCATCAACTTTTCTTCCAGATCAGCAATGATTTCACTGGAAAGTGGCTGATTTTCGCCATTTTTTTGCATAAAAAGTCCTCCTGTTATATTTTTGTTTGTCAAATACAGGAGGTTGTGTTATAATAATCCTGTATTTAACTAACTCATTCTTAGTTAGATACCGTCCTGGTTGGTGTGACCGCACCTTCCAGGGCAACTTAATCTGCTTCTACAAATTTTCCATCTTTCAGCGTATAGAAAGTATCTTCCTTGATATTTTCCCCATCTACTTTTGCGGACTTAACGTCTACAATATGATATTCATTATCAATTTCTTTCCACTCTGCTAAAACAATAAAACATCCAATTTTTCCTTTAGCTTTTGAATCAATTCCTGTAGCTAATGCAATACTTTCTTTTCCTTCTACAATTGCCGCTGACCGATATCCGGTATTGGTTGCCGCTGACTGATTTCCGGTATTGGT
>ERZ1035027.667-NODE-667-length-18411-cov-6.165232_pt1 | contig 18411 bp, 25 predicted proteins | sample MGYA00520604_ERZ1035027 | MGnify/ENA primary metagenome ERZ1035027 (study PRJEB33766, sample SAMN09781743) | gut metagenome | biome: gut microbiome | host: Homo sapiens | place: Madagascar | study: EMG produced TPA metagenomics assembly of the PRJNA485056 data set...
ATCTGATTATAAATAATATCCAGTAAATATAATTTGCTCTCAGGATAATCAATGATATGTGGATCATTTTTTATATCAACATTTTCGAATACGAAAGAAACATTGTTTTCCTTCGCATACTGTTTCATTTTTTCTCTGTTTTCTAACGATATCTGCTCGTAAATGGCATCTTCTAACCATTCAGCGAATTCACTATCTATACTTGTTTTACTTGCAATAAACAAATCATCATGATATTCATCATAGCTTACAATTCCTAGATAACCGTTTTCTTTTACATAAGCAGTGACAGGAAACTGAAGTTTATATTGCAGCATATCAAACTTTGTTTCTGGACGTTCGTTGATGTTAAAAAATTTATTATACGCTCTCGCAACTACTTTTCCCTTGAAAGTATCAATATATAATCCTCTCGCTTTTGTAGTTTGTTCATCCCAAATTTTGTCATAAAAAGCTTTACTTGTAAAATTAAATGACGATACATTTCCAAATTTCTTTTCCTGGATATATTTATTTGATCTAAGAGAGATAATAACGTCTGCAACAGAACTACTTGTTACGCTTTGCAATTCCATTACTTCCGGTGTTTTAAATACGTTATTTTTAATCTCAATTTCATGTATTCCCGTATTATCAATTTGGACACAGCGCAAACATCCTCCAAATTCAACTCTTCCTTCAAGATTAAATACTCTATCATTCGCACGAATTGGAACTTGTTTTGTATTTCTATGTCCATGAATTTGATAATAATTCGATGGCATTTTTTCAGTAAACGTCTCTGCAATTCTTTCAAAATCATTATAATTGCCAACGCCATTGATCATCTGGTCAGTTGCAACGAAAGTAAGATTGTTTGGAAGTATGCTTAAACCTGCATGAGTAACAAGATAAATATTTTCTCCGTATTTATAATAAGCACACTGCCCTAATTTTCTATAGAGTTGTCGTACATCCTTTTTATCAATCTTAGCATCATCCAGCTGCGGTTTTGTCACAAGCTCAAACTCTTTAGATTTACCAACACAATCATTAGCCCATAACCATAACCATCTCTCATGGTTTCCTTCTAGCATTAGTACGTTTTTCTTATCTTTGATAGAAATTAGAAACTTAACGACATCTGCATTCTCAACACCTCGATCTATGTAATCTCCAGTGAAAATATACATCTCATCGTCTTTAATACCACCATTACCATCAAAATATTTCTTCAATGCAGTATAACATCCGTGAATATCACCAATATGATGAATTTTTCTATACTCTGACAGATCAAATAATTTCGTCCAAATCACATCCAATTCATTTGGCTTAATTACCTTAATACCAGATGGAATCTTCTGTGTTTTGAAACGTGAATACATTTTATCAATTACCTCATCAGGAACTCTTTTTAATTCCTCTCTATTCGAATTTCTTCTCTTTACCTCTTCAATAGATATATCTGTAAAATCAACGCAATAAATTCTATAACGATATGTTTCACACATATGTTTATATCTATTCATCTCAGATGTCTTAGAATTCGTTGCGTCTATTACTGTAAATTCACCTTTCTGCATACGAATTTCAAGCAAATTAAACAATGTCTTCCATACGGTTTTGTCATTATTTTGGCTAATTCCAACACTACCATCCGGTTGTAAACAAGGACTCTGACATAACAACCTAATATCATCTGCGGATAAGGTATAAGGCTTTAAACCGTTCTGCTCAATCCATGTGGATTTTCCGCAGCCAGCAGAACCACGCAATAAAAGTAATACTCTCATATAAAATTTCCTTTCATTTTTATTTCTAAAATCTTATTCTCTTTTTTAATGGAATTTTTGAGCAGAAATGCTCTTAGATTTTTGACTCTAATCTTCTTTGAATAATTCACTACAATATGGACTCAAACTTTACATCATTGCAACCTGGTTAGCCATCCTGCCAACCATCCGAAGTGATTCTCTTATAATAGTCCCATTAGGATGCCGATGTTTGTCTCCATATCCATAATTCTTATAGAAATCGTCACCTTGGTTATTTTTCTTGGACTCCCAATTTTTAGCATATTCTATCTCGTTTTTTGCAATTGCAAGAGATTTAATCATATACTCTATTTTATCTATCTGATTCATTTATTGCTCCATAGATTAATAAAAGCTTTTAAGTATTTCTTTGTATCTGTATATTGGCAGGAACTAACGCCAATGAAGCTTCACCGAAAATTTTATTATCAGCATATAACTCCATAAACTGACACATTGTATTTACATCAACCCAATCTAAATATGGCTGAAAACAAATCACATCACCTTTCTGTGGATGCAATTTTCTAACCTTAATAAGTGTCTGCTTAAATAATTTCTTTTTCTGTCTCTTATTCATATATTTTTCCTCAAAGCTTCTTTATAACGTTTATCCAACAATTTCCTATAGCATTTCGCTTCATATTCACGAAACAATTTTTCTTGTTCATTCATATATTCTCTTAAAGTTTTCCAACGAATAACGGCAGGATGCTTAGGATGTAATCCAGAAATAAGATACCAAAGTGTATATTCATCTTCTCTATTTTTCAAAAACTCTTTTAAATTATCGCCACTTTTTGTAGCCAAAGCCCATTGATAAATATCCATTTAGTTATTTTCCTCTCTACTCGTACATGCCTTCAAAAATAGTTACAGGACATCCATAAAAACCCCACGACTGAATAATTTTTCCGGTATCAATATTAATTTTTACCGTTGCAGCTGCATGCGGAAACCCACCGTCAAATCCTCTAACATAAAGGTAGTTATCAACTTTCTTCGCTCCGATAATATCTAAATAATTATCATGACACCATTTAGTAGCTAATTTATGTGCCAAATCATATACTTCTTTATTCATAATACTCATACAATTATTCTCCTAAATCCATTCAATCTCTTTGCAATATAACGAACAATATGGACAAATACGATTTAGAAATATTTTACGATTAATATTACGAGAGACTTTTATCTTAAAAAATCTATATCCTCTTTGTGAATAATTAACAGGATTAAAATGACACCACTGTTCTTTATTTGCAAATACAACTCTATCTTTTTGCTGTATTTTAATCTTATCCAAATTATTGTTCACAAAATTATTCCAATCTTCATCCGTAGAAAAGAAACCACAAACAACAATCTGATTACTGCATGGATACTTTCTACCTTCTTGTTTATTAATTTTTTCCGATATTAACTTCATTTCTTCTTCAGTCATCTTTATATACTATCCTCTAAACGAAAGATACATTTCATTATCTTTAAATAGGCTGACTGGCTGTGACCCCAGCCAACCTAAACATATTAACCAAGCTCTGCAATAGCTCTATCCAGATCCTCATCAGACAGATTTTCCAACGCTTCATTCTGTCTCTTAGCCTTGATTGCAAGAAGTCTCTGTTTCATTTCACGGTTCTTCTTCTCATCTTCCTTTGCTTCCTTTTCAGCAAGCTTTACCCCAACAATATATTTAACGATCTCAATCTTATTGGAAAGTTCCTCATCTTCCTTACTCTTAGTGTTCAGTAAGCTTTCCTCTTCGGATTTCTTTACCTCTGCATTCAGTACCTTGAATACAGAATCAAGGTTTGTAAGAGACAAATCCCACAGATCCTCTACTGAAATTAATCCTTTAAATGGAAATCTTATCTTATTTCGTGTTGCTAATTCAAATAAATTTTTTGTTGTCATAATAATATTCTCCTTTTAATCTTTAATTTTAAAAAACCAACCTTTATGGCTCTTGGCTTTATTTCTAATACAATTTCCAACATGAGTATCTGACAAATCGTGTTCTCTCGAAAATTGTTTAATATTAGTGAACTCAAAGCTCTCACCTATTGGGTTTATTCCTAAATAAGTTTTGCCGGTTATACTAACTCTTTTATTTCTTTCTGCCATATTCTCATCGTGCGGAATAAAATGACAAGTTTTCTCTGAGTAAATTTTAGGACTTATGCCATATTTATCGCATAAAATATCTTTGTCAATTTCCCAATATCCAGTGGTATCATTCTTCCATTTTTCATAATTATCTAATCTTGTAAGCATTTCACAGAAATTTTGAAAATTAAATAATTCTGAATCAAGTGTTACACCCTCACCACCATATTCCGCATATTCTGGGACATTTTTGTTATAGCATCTATTTAGTATTCCATGAAACACAATATACTCTTTTGTTGCTTTTTGATTAATATAAAACTTCCATTTACCTTCTCCTAAGTACCCTTTTCCACATATGGATGGCGAATTTGGATTTCTAACTTTTCCATTTTTTATTTCAGAAGTCTTCGCTTCAACAATAGTTTCGTCTTCAAACTGGCACAAATAATACTTATATTCCAGATAACCTCTTTTATCTATAATATATCTATCTGTTTTTTCTATTATTGTAAATTCGCCGCAATTGTTACTTTTCCATACGCTTCCGTTAAAATATACTTTACTTGTATTTTCTATCGTATTGTATTTATTACTCATTAAAACTTAACTTTTAATACTCTTTCAATATTACCAATTACTTTAACAATAATCTCTGCTCTCTTGTCTGTTGCAAATCCTACACCTGAAAGCTGATCGTCCGAATCCTTAACTCTCATTTTAGAACCAAGTGCTTCCATAACCTTTCTATGCTCATATAAATCCTGTACTAAAAATTCATTAAACATACCAGATGGATTCTCATCATTAATACAACCTTTGAGCATAAAGAACACATGCTTATGTCCAACCTTTCTATTTACATTTGACCAATAATTAGGACTGTAACAAATAACACTTACAGGTACAAATTCATTGGTTTTTACACTCCAAATATCTTTTGAAGATACATTTGAAGGAAGTAATTCTTTAATAGTAAACTGTCCATTATTTAATGTAACTTCTGCAACCATTATATTTTCTCCACTTCTCATAGAATGTGGATAATCAAATGAATAAACCTGTCCATCAAACTCAATTTCAGCTCTAAAACCACTCTTTACAGAACCACTAAACTGTTTAACGAAAAATTTATATGTTCCATTCTTCATTGTGTTTCTATTTGCCCATGTAATATTTTCAACTGCAATATTTCTACCAGGATGAATAATATCAACATCGAGTTTTCCTTTTGTCGTAGTATCAATTTTATGACTATAATAAATTTCTGTATAAGGCGTTTTACAATGTGCATCTAAATCACAATCGTCCTTTCCGTCTTCGTTCCACTGAATACTAAATCTTAAATCGCCAGTTACACTACCACCAGCAGCTTTAACTCTTTCTTTCATATCTGAATCTGTAAGATTGCCAGAATAAGCCCATCCAAAATTATTTCCCCATTTAAACATTGATTTGCTATTTTTATTCTGTGGCGCAATAAGTGAAACAAGATTACTTGAATGTTTATTCTCAAGATACAACTCGACTTCACTTGCTGTAGGAAGAATATCATTAATAAATGTATCAATTGTAACTTCCTCAACTTTTGAAAATTTCTTTATATTGCCACCTTTTGCAATTTTAGAAAGTTCTCCAAAAATATCGCTTGCACCATCAATTCTCTTTGCAGAGTCCTTATTGCTAAACAAAATATCATTTATAGTAATGTCGTCAAGTGTTGCATATCTTCTTGGAAGCGAATCAAGATAACCTAACTCAGTAATCTTTTTCTGTGCATTTTCAAGCATTTTCTGCGTAAAAATAGGTTTGCTTCTTTTATAATTACTCGGAGCAGTAATCTGCTCATACTTCTTAACGGCAGTATCCAAATCCATATCTTCACTCACATTTAAAAGAAGTGTTCCAATAGAATGATTTCTAATTCTGCCAATTGCAATACCTGCTGTTACAGACTTCTCCCAAGCGTACAATTCCTTATCAGATTCAGATGTCAACTTATCATATTCCTTCTTGTACTTCTTGAACTCAGTAAGTACACCCTTCCATTCTTCACCCTTATAAAGCGTATTGGAATTAATCAGTTCAAGAATCGTATCAAGCGCATCCATTGTGATTTCATCAAGAGAACGCTTAAATACGTTTCTTGTATCTCTAAACTGTCCCTTGATTTCTTCATTAGAACTGTTACTTTTATTCACAAATTTACTAGGAAGTTCCAGGAAGAAATGATCCCAACGATGAGATCTACCGTTAATTTCCTCAAAGTTAAAATCAGTTCCCATCTTCGGAAATGTAGTTGTATAAATATCCGTAACATTATGTGCTTTTACAAAAGCATCAAGAGCGTCACATACCGGCTGATATGTAGAATCATTAAGCTCAAGTTCCCAAATCGTGTGTACCTGCTTGTCTTTAATAGTTACAGCAGCTCCAATATTTTTGATAAACTGTCTACAACAGCTACAATCATGCTCTCTACGTTCTCTGAAAATGTTATTAGTACCGGCAGGAAAACTATCAAGATAAGTATTCCATAACTCGTCCTTATCAACATCTACTTCGAATAAATATGCTACACCTTTCTGCATTTCGTTGAAGTGATCCTGTAATGCTTTCTTGAATTTTAAAAATCCATCCATTTTGTATACCTCTTCTTTCTTTTATTGTTCTATATGGTTATTCTCCAAATAGACTAACAGACTGTGACATCTGCTAGTCCTAATATTATTTATTTCTACGCTTACCTACAATGAATCCAATGCCAAAACATACGGCAATGCAGATAAGAAATACTCCAATGTTTAGCACAATCATGCTGTCACCTACTCAATAATCTTGAAGGATACATCAGTACGTCTATTCATTGCACGATGCTCTTCTGTGTCATTATCAACAACTGGATTACTAGAACCATTTCCAACAATAACAATTCTATCTGCGGAAATACCATTCATGATAAAATAATTCTTAACAGTCTCTGCTCTCTGAAGAGACAGCTTCTTATTATACTCGTCCTGCGGATCAGAGTTAGGATTAGGATCGGTGTTACCTGCAATCTCAATAATTGCACCATCCAGAACCTTTGCGATTTCAATGAACTTATTCAGCTCCTCAGATGCACTTGCGGAATCAGAGAACTTAGCTGTATTCTTGACGAAAGTTACAGATGCGGATCCACTCAGCAGAGCTTCAGTATCTTCAATAGTTTGCTTATTCTCTTCTGTTACCTTCACAACATTTGTATTAGATACTTCTGTAGTGCTGAAGTTATCAGCAATAGCCTGAACATATGTATCATCAAAAATACTGTCCACCAAATCTGCATTTACACTCTCACCAATAGAAGTCCATACCTTACACATATCAGAATAAATCGTCTTTGCAGTTCCATTTAACAGGTCAGAATTATCTTTCCAGGTGGTCAGTCTTGCAGTTGCTGCACTTCCAATAATATCCTCATCAGAAGCCGTATTAAACATAGGCATTACTTCTCTAATTGCTGAGAATTCAGTATCATATAAACTAGAAGCCTCAAGGGATCCCTGAATAAACTTTTCAACTACATCGGCATGTGCCTCTGCGAAATTCTTATCAAATAAAATGCCGTCCATTACAAGGTTTGTAGAACTTGCTGTACTAAATAATACATGTGCATCTGTCATATTCTGAGCCTGTGTCAGATAAGGTTCCCATGTAGCAGCTACATCAACCTGTCCTGCGAAAAATGCCTTTGCAGTATCATCTGCTGTTGCGAACAGAACAAGATTATCAATAATTTCAGACTTCTGATTATCAGACAGGTTAGAGTTGTTTACAAACCAAATAACCAAAGTCTGTGCCTCAGAAAACTCAGGTACTCCAATTTTGGCACCAACCAAATCATTTACTGATGTAATAGAGGACTTCGCAATAATACCATCTCCACCATTAGAATAATTAGTGATATAAGGCATCACAACATCCATACCGGCTTCAGTAAATTTCTGAGATAAAAATGCGGTTCTGTTAATTGTATATCCAGCTGCATTTAAATCGCCCTTAATCAAAGCATTGCTGGACTGTGTAGCGTCATTGATAACATTGATGTTTACATTGATGCCAAGCTTTCCATAAATAGAATCAGGCTGAGTTGTAAGACCACCATTAGCGTCAATTACAGACTTCCAACCAATCCATTCATCAAGAGATAGATTAATCGTACCATCGCTACTATCTGTCTTTTTAGAATCTGCATTTACTTCAGCAGAAGTATTTACATTGGAATTTGTATCATTATCTGTCACAATACTATCTGTCTTAATGTCATTCTTCGTCTTAATAAAACCAGTCTTCAGTCCTGCGAATACTCCACCTCCAATTAATGCTACAATCAAAATCATGATTAAAACCTTGGAAGCCTTTGTAAGTCTAAATCTCTTTGTGCTCATTTTCTTTGTTCTCCTTATTTGTTATACTTTTTCATCAGACCATCTAAATAATCGTTACTACTTGTCTTTTTAGCTTCTGCCTCTGCCTTGGCAAGCTTGGTTGACATCTTATTGTTATGTACCACCTTGGATCCCTCGACAATAGCATCCAAATCCCTATTCTTATCTCTGACAGAATCCAAAAGTTTATCAGTTGCAGTCACATTTTTCAGTTCGTCCATATCATCATAGACTTCCTGTAACTGCTTCTTTACTTTCATATTCTCTACTACTTCCTTACTTTCTCTCTTCAACTTACGAAGATTCTTTTCACACATTTCTTGTGCTTCTTTTGCTGTATTAGCAGCATCTTCATATGCTTTAATTAGTTCAGAGTATCTTCTAATATCAGCTGCAACTTCTTCTCTCTCTTCTGCTTTTAATCTAGCAAGGTCGAACTTATTTGCTTTTACAAGAGATTCGCATTCAGCTTCTACTTTTTCAATTCTTGCCTTCAGATTCTTCATATCTTTCTGAGCATTACTCAATTTACCGGCAGCAACCTTATATGCATTGTCTGCTTTGTTATAAGCATCCTGTGCCTGTTCAATTTTCTCACCGTAAATAGCTTCCGCTCCTTCAGGTGTAGTTGCCATATCTTTGATAAACAGCCTTGTAAATCCCACACATAAAGATCTAAATTCAGGAAACAGTGCTAAAATCAAAACGAACAGCAAAATTGCTACAATAATAATAATTTTTTCAAGTTCCATTTACTCATTTCCTCCTTCGATAAACTTGATAAGACCTGTAATTCTACTGATCTCTGTATTAATATTATTCTCCGAAGTCTTCATTTCTGTCTGCTGATCTGCGATTTCTTTCTCTAAGCGAGCAATCTCTTTCTTATGATCTTCAATCTCAGTTTCCTTTGCACTAACAGTTGTATTGCCTTCGTCAAGAATCTTATTTAATACACTCTTCAGTACTTCAACCCTGTTTTCGCCATCAAGAGAAACATCTGTAACGGTCAGTCCAAATACTCCAAGGGTTGCTAAGACAGATCCTCTTTTTGTCTCTGTGACCATTTCTTTAGGAAGAGAATTAATAAGCTCCTCAATCTTAAAAATTGACTTGGACTTATCAAACAACTCATTCTGAGTATAGATGTCGTCAATTAATGTATCTGTTCTTACCTCATCCAACTCTACAGGAACCGTTTCCTCTACATCATAACTTGTTTCCGCTTCGTACTCATCTTCAGCTGGTACTCTTTCAACGAAAAAATCCTTTAAACTCATTTTTTACCTCCGTATAATTTTAAAATTCTATAATCACGTCACACATTTTATTAGCCTCTTCTCTGCTATGTGTAACCATAATTATCGTGCTACTTGTTTCTTTGTGTTGATTAATTATCAAATCCTGCATTCTTTCTCTTGTCTCAATATCTAATGCGGATAAAGGTTCATCCATAAGAATAATTCCAGGATTCATAAATAATGTTCTTGCTAAAGCCAATCTCTGTCGCATACCGCCTGATAACTGTTTTGGATATTTATCTTCATTATTTTCTAATCCTACCAGCTTCATCATTTCTTTAGCTCTATCAACATCACATTTGTTTATTCTCCCTTTTACCTTCTTAGCTACGAGAATGTTATCTAAACATTTCAGCCAATCAAAAGAAGTATAATTTTGGTGCATCATATAAATGTTATTTTTACTAGCCTTAGTAATTAATTCTCCATTTACACTGATAGTTCCGCTTAAAGGCTTCACAAGACCTGCAATAGTTCGTAGTAATGTCGTCTTGCCACAGCCAGATTCTCCCAAAATTCCATATATTTTTGAATCAAACTGATAATTGAAATTTTTAAGTAAAGGCTTATCTCTACTATAACCAGTGTATAATTCACTTATCTCAATCATTGATGTACCTCCATTTAAAAATATGTTTGACTAACCATTTCGCAGAAAAATCAAATATTACACTTATAATCATGATTACGATAATTGCCATAAATACCAAATCTGTTCTGCCTCTTGATGAAGATTGTTGGATAATATATCCCAAGCCGTATTTAGCGTTAATAGTTTCGCAGACCGCTATATATGTAAAGCCTATGCCGTAACACATAATATAGCTGTTCAATACACCAGGAAGCGATGCCGGTATTTGTATTCTCCATATGGTTTGCAATTTACTCATACCTATTGTCAGTCCTGTATCTATGAGATCACCATTCACCTCATCAAGATTCAGGATCACAGATGGCATCATATATACGAATGTTGCAATAAATAAGAAAACAATTTTCATAAGTTCATCAATTCCAAACCACATAATTAAAAGAGGATAAAAAGCAGTAACTGGAATATATCTCATGATACTGATAATAGGATTTAGAACGTCCTTTGCTATTTTTGAGTTATAAACCAATAATGCTATTGGAAACGCAATCAAACCTGATATAAGAGTCGCAACAGTAATTCTCAAAAAGGAATATCTTATTGCTTTCGTTAACTGTCCTGTTTGAAACATTGCAATCATATCAGTGAATACAGTCTTAGGATCAGGCACAAATAAATGATTTACATGTTGTGCAGTTATATTCCACAGTATTAAAACCGCAATTGACAATGCTATTCTTTTTATAATAGTTTTCATTTTTTATTACCCTTTAACCTTTGAAATAGATTATCTAGCTTTGACACTAGATAATCCTAAAATTATTTATCTAACATCTACGATAGATGAATTAGTTCCTTGCACCTGCGGAAGTTCACCATTCCACTGTTCATACTTAATCTTTTCGATCAGCTCAGGTGTAAGAGATTCTGCAATCTTTCTATTTGCCTCTGCCTCTGCTTCTGCGGCGATCTTCTTCGCTTCGGCTTCACCTTCTGCAATAATTTTTGCCTGTTCTGCTTCGATCTGTGCAGTTTCTCTGTCCTTCTCTGCTGCGATAAGAGCTACCTGCTTATCCTTTTCTGCCTGAACCTTTGCGGTCTGTGCTTCAATGTTTGCCAACTCAAGTTCCTGCTGTGCCGTTACTTTCTTCTGAATAGCAGCCGCCGTTTCTTCGTCAACCGAAATATCTGTAAAATTAACGGTGTCAATAATGATTCCATAAGGTAAAAACTTTTCCTTCAGATATGTATCAAGTTCCGCATTAATTTCGGTACGCTTATCTCCAAAAATATCAGTTACTGGATATCTTGCAGAAACTTCCTGTGTCCATGCAATCACCTTTGGCTTAATAAAAGTATCCTTAATTGTTTCACCAGATCTACCCTTGAACTGTACAAAAGTATCAGATACTCTATCTGCATCAAATTTATAAGAAAATTCCAAATTTACTCTTACTGTCTTACCATCAGATGTAGGAATACTAAAACTTTCATCCTTTTTAGAATCACCCTTATCCTCTGACGTTAAATATGACTGCTCAATACCCACGGAATAAATAGTTACTTTCTTAGTTGGTGCTACAAAATGCCATCCCTGACTAATTGTTTCACCTGACACACCTGTTGAAAAATTATATACAACTCCTACATAACCAGCCGGTACTTTCTCCATACACATAAATCCAAGCACTACAGCCACAACCATAATAATTCCTAAAAATACTGCTCCTACTTTTCCTGTCTTCATTTTTACTTACTCTCCTTTTCATTTTTATTATCTTTTTCATCTCTATTCATTTCTTCCATTGCATCTTTTCCAATTCTGGAAATAAATTTTCCGAATGGAAAGAATACAAACGAAAGTAAGAACCATAATGCAAATACTCCTAAAAGTACTAAAATAACTAATACTGGATTCACTATTTTATTCTCCTTCTTTGTTTTCTAATTTAGCGATTCTTTCTTCAAGTTTGCTAATTTTTTCTCTATAATACATATTCATATCTTGAAAAATACCAACTTCGTTTTCATTGCAATAATATAAATACATACCTGCTAAAATTGTTACACAAATAATTAATACGATTAAGCAAAACCAAGGCATTCTTATCACCTCCACTCTTTTATTCTCTTTTTTATTTTGGAATTTTCTGAACAGAATTGTTCTATTGAATCCTGATGAAACGTGAATTTAGTTATATAAATCTATAACTTTTTTGATACTTTCCTCATTAATATTTTTTAGCAATCCATCTCTTTCAGATATCTTATCTCTAATTTGCCACTTAATTCTTCCATTTTCTTTTCTGATGTCAGATACACATTCTAATTCAATCGAGAAAATAGCTCGTTTCATTTCTGCAATTGCTTTTAGTTTATTTTCAAAGTCTTCAGAATCCTTATAATTAATAAGATTCTTCGCAGTATTAATAATCCGTCGTTTTAAATCTTCATATTGTTCAGCTTTATCGGCATCCTTTTCCTCTTGTGTCGGTTTTCTAATTTGACTCTGTAATTCAGAAATCTCTTTTTCATATTTTGAAATAATCTGATTTCGAATATCATCAACCTTATCAAGAGAAGAAATCCATTCTAGCTTAACATCGGCGTATACAATAGGCTTCATAGGCGACAATGTATATAAACAATAATTGCCGTTTTCTTTACACTTTAGAATTATTCCAATCTGATTTTTAAAACTTTTCTCATCCTTTTGGAATAAAACAACATCACCTGGTTCAAATACCATTATCTCTTCTTTTCGCATGTTATCATCTCCCATCGAAACAAAATTTTCATCGAGTGTTCTTAAGCAATTCCGCAAAAGGCTTTTGCGGTTCATTGATATACTTACTTAGTGTCTCAATGTTTTCTCTTGTATTTTTGATTATACTTTCAGTAACATAATCTTCAAAATCTTCGCAGTCATCAAATTCATCTTCGAGTCTACTTACCACATCATCAACATAAGATGACATATTTCTAAGAATCATATTAATCATTTGAAGTCTATGAAGTTTTTCATTATTCTCTGCAATTTCTTTCATTGTACCTGCCATATATTTTCTCCTATTTAATACTTAAAATAGCTGGATTTACAACGCCATTACCATCATAATTATATTCTCCATTGTGCCATTTTCTAAGAAATTCACCATATGTCCAACACTGTGAAAGAATGCTAACAGCGCAACCATACATAAATCCTGTAATTCCTTCCTCATCAGCTTCCATGCTAAGTTTAAAAGCATTATCAACAATGACTTTCATAACATCATCAGGAGATTCTTCAATTTTTTCTTCCATCATCTCAGCCCATCTCTCTGCATATGTAAAACAAGCTCTACTATATCCATCGCTGTTCTTATCGTACCAATCCTTATATTCTTTCTCTTTTCCTTCTACAATTTTCATATACTTATTCTCCAATCTTCTTATTCATCTTATAATCCTGCACAAGATTGCCACAACATAATGGTAATTCCGCCTTTGCAGCAACATCAACGATTACCTTTAAACCACAGCTCTCCACTTTTTCTTTGATCTTATTCATATTTTCCCAATTCCACTGGATAGCGTCTTCGAGTCCATGTTCTTTGGTAGCTGTCGTAGTATTAAGTGGTGTGATTTTTACACAGAAGACATTAGGATCAAGACCATATAGCTTATTCGGATCAAGTTCCCATCCTGCTCCACAAATAAAATTAAGAGTAATAAGCCTATTATTATTTGGCATATTATTGAACTCTTTCTTCATTTCCTCAATAGTTACAACATTAGCTCCTCCAAATAAATACTTTCTTTCCTCTTCATTTGTACTGTTCGTGGAAATCTGAATGTGCATAAATCCATCCAGATATTCTTTTACAGGCATAACCTCATCTTTTAGAACATCAACTGGACTTTTACCGAATACCTTTACTTTTGGTAGAATCGTGTTATAGCAAGGTAAAAATGTGAATCCTTCTCTATAAGTTTTCATATCTCTCATTACCTGTAAAATATTCTTCCAGTTATATTGTGGTTCTCCCATACGTGCGAAACCTACTTTAATCTTGTCACTCTTTGTAACTTGCGGATGTTGATTAAATACAAATTCCAACTGTTCCCACATCTCTTCTGTAGAAAGATTACCATGGAACCCTAATTCTGGAACTAAACAAAATTGACAATGCTGTGGACATCCATACTGTGTACTGATTGCAGTCAGCCACTTTTCCTCAAAAGGCACCAGATTCTTCTTAATCAGATCTGCATCATCCGTCATAATGATTTCCTGAGATTTCCCTTTCGTGTTTACATCCTGCATGGAAGTTGTCTCGATATAAAAATTCTTTTCCTTATTATAAAGGACATAAACGCTACCACTTGGATATGTATACTCTTTTACCAATTCAAAATGTTTCATTTTTAATTCGCTCCTTTGTCTCATACAAAATTTTATAAGCCGCACTTAATCCAGCTCTATCATCCAACAAAATATTGTAATAGATTTTATTGCCGGTAAAAGGAATATAAGAAGGAGATTCATTTATGTAATCAACATGAATTCCAACCTCTATGCATTTATTCTCCATAAATTTGAATTTTGATTCATCACAGCATGTACTAAGAATTAGTGTACATCCCATATCCTTACATTCTTTCAATAAAGCAATTACTTTGTCGTATCTATAACCTTTGTCATAATAATCAAAGATTGTATTATCAAAATCAAAAGCAATAATTATTCCTTTATGAATTTTCCAATTTTCAACCAATCGGTCTATACACATATCATCATTAAGATATGGATCAACCGCAATATTGTTCGATTTCTTCATATTTCTTCATCCATGTTTTTCTATCATCTTCCGTATAACCAAAGAAATATGGATAAAGCTTGTTATTTGTTGTGAAATAGTAATGATGATATTCTCCATCTGGCAAAAACATAACACCTGGAATATCAATAGTTTCTTTGATTTTTAAGAAATTCTGATATGCTTTTTTATTGCCAAACATCTGCCTGAAGGTTACCTGTTTTACACCGATATCATGCATCTTATTTATATATGTAAGGCAGTCCTCTGTGGTCATTCTCTCATTTAATACATTGATTACTCTCAGTTTCGTAGTTTTTTCAATTTCAGGTAGCATCATACGTAATTGTTCCATTGCTCTTGTATCATAGGATTCTATACTTAAAGCAATCTTTCGGAACTTCTGAATCAAACCCATATCAGTCGGCAGGATTCTGGTATGTATATCCAATTGTTTTCCATATTTTGTAGCCAGCTCATACATCCTGTTATAAAAGTCGATATTTTCATACCAATGATAAAAAGGATCTCCACCACCGGATAAATTCACAGTTGGTGCCTCCGATGCAGCAATACACTTTTCCAGATAATCCCAGTCTATTTTGCTTTTATCAGTAACTGCATTTTGCAATATTGGATGATGTTTTGTAATACAATATTTACAATGACAATCACATCCAAAATTTGTTATCACGGTAAATCCTCTATTTTGTTCAGTATACATAACAAAATCCTCCTAAATAATGTCGTAGATTCTACTTATCTTTTTTCGTTAAAGTAAAAGAAATATCTACCGGTGTACCGTCTTCCATTCTAGCCTGACCGAGTTTAAGCGTTTTAGGATCTAATGTTGGTTTATTTTTTACTTCCTTAATGAGTTTTTCATATAATTCTTTTTCAAGATTTACAATACCTTTAACAAACCCAGCAATTTCATCATTACTTGATTCATCACAAAAATTAGATACTTTTTCCCTAATTTGACGAAATGACTCTAATTCTAATTCCTCTATCGTCATAATCTTTCCTCCTTAATAATGAATACCAATTACCTCTAATTCTTCCAAAATTTTCTCTGATCTTTCTTCTCCAAACTCTTTGCCAAGAGCATTACAAATTCTCTCTACGTGGAATAGAACTATATGGGACAAAATGTTTTGCACTCACATATTTCCATTCTCCATTTTCATAAATTAGGAAATGAGGATATCCGCAATTATCATTTCGCACATCATATACTTTTCTGATTACACTATGATCCTCTTTCTTAACCACTTGAAAAACTTCATTCATATGTACATTCTCCTAGCCAATATGTTGGAACTCGAACTTTGCACCACAACTACACGTAATAACACCTACTACGCCAATACTTGTAGGAATAAATTGATATAAATAATTTCCACCACATACACATTCAAATTCCGATCTATGATTTGATGTAATTGCACTATGTACTTCCGCTTTATGTTTTACTTTCCACTCATCAATTGCTTTCTGTTCGTCTTCAGAAATCGGGAAACCACGATTATACTCTTTTGTCATACGATTAAGTTTATCTTGTATTTCCTGAAGCTGTTTATCCTTATAATTATTATCCTTTATTCTCTTTTTCCAGATATTCAATTCGTTTCTCCTGATCGTCATGTTTCTGTCTTAATGCAGCAATACATTTGTCAAAATCATATACATGAATGCCGTTACCTTTCCCATATTCAGACATTTCATTATTTCCTTTCTATCTAATAAGCATGTCGAAAAATAACTGTTCGCACATCACAAGCATAATGCAAACACAAATAATCAATATTGCTTTACAAATTCTCTCTTTCACATTTAACCTCTCGAAATATCAGTTTCGACATTCAATTATGCCGCCTCTTCATTATTCTCTTCTTCTACATCATCGGCATCAAAAATACCATAGTACTTTCTTGCTTCCTTCATACTTTCTTTTGTAACTTTACCCTTCTCCATCCAAAGAGTTGACATTGCAATATTTCTAGCTGCATTGAAATCTGCATTGATGCCATACTTATATTTCTCCTTATCATGTGTTGCACACTCTTCATTATGACAGTTGAAATATGCCTGTCCTTTTTCACCTTTTGGTCTGTTTTCTGGATGGTAATTGCCACAAACACTACAAACCTGTGATGTATAACATGGATTAATTTTTCTCACAATTATTCCATATTTCTCCGCTTTATATGTAATATACTGCTGAAGTTTATAATAGCTCCAATTCCTAAGAATAAATTTTTTCTTATCGTATCCTGATAAATTTTCAATATTTATGTACTGTGCGTGATTTGCTAGTGCAAAGGTAATCACCTCTTTACTCACCTTATGAAGATACGTCTCTACATAATGAATTTCCTTCAATTTTAGTAACTCCAAATGTCTTAATTTCTTTTTCCTTCCGTGTCCACCGGCTGTAAACTTCAATGATTTCTGACACCTTTTGCATTCATTTTGAAGCTGTGTTCTAATATCCAATAAATCTTGTTTAGAACCTATTGCTTTCCTTTTATATTCATTGTTACTTAATGCACACATTGCAGGAACAGCTATTCCTAAATCAACACCAACCACCACATTTTCATCAAGATTTTTCTCTTGTTTCGGAACTTTTATCGGCAAGTATAAAACAATCTTTTTCTTCTCAATTCCAATGCTGCTTCCACAATATTGATATTCTCCAGAATATATTTTTAATATTGTAGCAAGTAATTCCTGTTTATTTTTTCTGTTGGCTCCCAAGTTAATCTTAAATCTAGCAATAGTAGGTTTACCATTTCCACCAAAATTAAAGTACAGATTACATCCATTCTCTTTGATATGTTCACATAATTCTTCATACGAATCATAATCATGTGAAAAACTCATTGCTTGTTTTGTGATTGTAAAAGGACTGTCATCCTTATAATGCAAAGGAGATGCTTTACCAATTAAATAATTTTTCTCATTTACTAATTTTGTGATTTCACTGGTAAGATTTTTACTAAACGCCAAACCGTAACCTCGAAGTGGATTATCTATTTCTATTAAATCAAATAAGCTTTCTCCTTTTTTGCTTCCTTTAATTCTATATGCGTAATTTGTAAGCTCTCCAATCAGGTCTTTTCTTTCTTTTTTATCCATGTTTTGAGCCTCACGATTAATAAGCTCATTTAAAACATAGGCTATAATTGCATTTTTTCTATGTGATTCACTTGCCATGGATTTTCTTATCAAATCATATGTATAATCAACTACATTTGCTTGAATTAAAGTACCGTTTTCTTCAAAATCCTTTTGTTGTTCTCGAAGAGAAATCAACTTATTCTGAATTTTTTGAACATTCTCTTTGTCTGATTTTTTCGTTTTATTTAACTT
>ERZ1035027.670-NODE-670-length-18364-cov-8.261675_pt1 | contig 18364 bp, 30 predicted proteins | sample MGYA00520604_ERZ1035027 | MGnify/ENA primary metagenome ERZ1035027 (study PRJEB33766, sample SAMN09781743) | gut metagenome | biome: gut microbiome | host: Homo sapiens | place: Madagascar | study: EMG produced TPA metagenomics assembly of the PRJNA485056 data set...
ATATAATAATATATAATAATTCGTCATTCTACCCAACTTTTATATCAATTTTTAGTTACAATATACCACTTGCCAGTATAAGGCGGCTGATGTATTATAATGGCGTAGCGGACAACAACTACACTTTTTGATAATTAAACAGGAGGGTTAAATAATGGCGACTTTTTTCTTTTTTATTATTCCATTCTTTATGACGCTGGGTATTCTGTATCCGTTGATCTGTGCGGCCTTGTATCTGGTATATAAGGCGATTGGAGGCAAGTTGAGCTTCTGCCGTTGGTGGGAAAAAATGGATTTTTGAGGAGGGTTTAAAAATGTTATATTATATCAATTATAATCCCGCAGAGGATAAGCGCTATGTTTTGGCATACGATGAAGAGAAACACGGAAAAGCGCAAGTTATAAATGACCATACTGTTTTCTTGTTTCACCGTTCAATCATCATTGGTGCCGTTTACAACACAGAAGTAGAAGCGATGAAGGCGTTGGGCGAGTGGAGTGTCAAGCCGGTTATAATGCCAGACGGCAGAAAAGAAATACCGGCGTATTTTTTCGGACATGGGAACATTTACGATTACAATGTTTTTATTCCATGGGCTTGCGTACAGAGCGAAAAGTGGCCGGGGGAGATGTAAAAAATGCTTCTGCGAAAAGATATTGAAACTATTATGTCCACGCCGGATCTATGGCGAGCGTTTCACGACTTAGAAAAAGCCTATACCGCACGGCTCAATAGTCCAGAAGAAAACACAAGATATAAAGCCGCTTTTCGTGTTTTCAAAGCACAAGTAGAAGGGCAGAAGGGGCAGTTCATCCCATTATAGCAAGATCACCAAAAAACTTTTTAATCTTGTGCAAAATGTCTATTGCAAAAACCTTTGAGATTTGATAATATACAATCACCGAAAGGAACAAAAAATAATTTTTGGAGGTAAATATTATGTCTGAATGTTATGATTATCTGGAGCAAGTTACAAGCGACGCAAAAGAAGCCATTCTCGAAAACATGGAATATTGGGACTTTACCGACCGGGATGAACTGGAGCGAGCCGCATATGATGAGTTTTGGACAGATGACAGCGTGACAGGGAACGCAAGCGGTTCATATTATTGTAATGCTTGGAAGGCAGAAGAAGCACTCTGTCATAACTGGGACTTACTGGCCGATGCTATCGAAGAATTTGATGGCGATACTGATATTTTGAGGCAAGGGGCGGAGGCTTGCGACGTTACTATCCGTTGCTATTTATTGGGGCAAGCTATTAGCAATGCACTTGACGAGCTGGAAGAAGAGGGCGAAATCAGTTACCCGGCAGACAAAAAAGAATAACTATAGAAAAAAGATCAGAGGCCTCCGGGCCTCTTTTCTTTTTGCCTATTCCCTATAAAAATCAATTAGAAACGGCTCTGCAAGCGCTTCTGTATTGTCTGCCGTATGTTTTCACGTCTGATGCTGGAAGGGTCGTAAACGGCCTTAAAATGCGATATAGATAAGATATCTTTTATAGTATTGTGATCTATAATCTATGATCTATGATATTTGAAAAACGCCTTTTCCGGCCCTGTCTGGTGGTGCTGCTGTCCGCGCGTTTACAAGCTGTCTAACGCCTATAAATTTCAAGCGTAAACGGCCCCAGAATCGTTTTTAAGCCGTCTGCCGTGAATTTATATGGGTAGATCCTAAAAACGCTCGTAGGGGTCTTAAAAGCCGTTATTTACAGTGTTACGAAAAATCGAACAAATGGCCTATTTTTTCGTTGTGCAATATATCTAAAAAATGCTATAAAAATTAGTCAATACTCACAATTGCTTTTTCCCTTATCTGGTGCTATCATAGCACCATAGGGACGGCCCGAGGGCCTTTTATATAAACGATATATTTTAGGAGGTAAAAAAATGTTTATTGTGTTTGATTGTAAAAACGCCCCGTATCTTAAAACATGGGATGAGGTCGAAGCGGATACCACAGCAGCCCAGATCGGCGGCTACTACGTCAAAAGCGGCGCATATCAAAATGGTGGCCGTTGTGGTAGTCTATACTTGTCCGAAGGGCAGAAAGGAAGTAAAAAATATGAAAGTAAAAGATTTTCCTAACTGGCGCAAGGTAGTATTCAATGATCGTGCCATTCTCAAAAATGACTTGCGCTATATGAGTTGGCAGCAGGTGCGGGCGCTGGATGAAACGGAGGTTGTTTTAGAAGAGGACAACGGCAAAACGCTGATTGTAGAAAACTGTTAACAGGTCAATAATTATCTACTATAATGCAAGGCGTGAGGGGGAATATTCCCCTTGCGCCTTTTTGTGTTTTTTTCAACATAGAGAGGAAGGTATCATACTTTAATGTGCTAAAGTCAAATTTCCTCCACTTTATTACGCTAAAGTCATTTTTCCTGCCGAAAATGCGCACACATTAAGCGGAATTTTCTCATTTTCCAGCAATATAGTATATATATGGATATATAGATATATGTATGTATGAGTCTATATGGATGAAGACATAAAAATTTGAGTGTATAGATAGACTGTATATAGACGAATGGATAAATTTAATAGACTGGATAGATAAATTCAAGGATGAATGGATAAGTGTATGGATTTAGTGTCATAAGTGTAGACAAATAATCAGCCCATAAACAAACAAATGTGCAAAACTCTGTGGATATGTGGATAAGTTAGGTGATGTTTGGATAGATGCGTATACACATAGACAGACGGCAAAAGTTGGTACATTAACTCATCAACCCATTATCAAATACACGCAAAATTGTTAAACTGTATGTGAATGTATGTGATTGTGTTGATGTAAGTGTAACTGTAAATGGCAATAGAAATATGGTTATGTGGATACAAATACAAAAATTTTTTATGAAAAGTACTTGACAAATTATAAGTTATGGTGTAATATTAAATCAAATTTGAATGAGCCAAAAAATCAAAAATGAAAATCGAATTTGGAAAATTGAAAATGAAATTTGAGGTGCAAAATCAAAAATGAAAATCGAATTTGGAAAATTGAAAATGAAAAAGGTCAACTGGTTTAACATTGGCATTGTAATTTTTGTAATTTTAATTGCAGTTTTGGTTTGGAAAATCGTATTTAATATTATAGGAACTGATTTTGAAAACCAGATTGAATATAAGAATTTCAAAATTGAAATTAAGAATGTACCAACAGAAGAAATGTGGGAAGATGAAGAAATTAAGAATATTATTTGCGGCGTAGTAAATGGCGAACAAAGTCCAGTATATGAATTATCTGATTATGATAGATGGTATATAGAATGTATTGTGGCGGGTGAATCTGGAAACGAACCAATTTTAGGAAAAATGGCAGTTGCTCAATGTATTCTAAATGCAATGATTAAAAACAACTATTCGCCAAAAGAAGTTAGAGTTCATTATAATTATTCTGGATGGGACGAAAATTTTGAATCTAAAAACAAAGAAATGTATGAAGAAGTAAAGAGAGCTGTTTGGCGTGTATTTGATAATGGGGAAGGTGTTACAGATAATCCAATTTTATTTTTCTACGCACCTAAATACGTTTATAGTAAATGGCATGAAAATCAAGAATTTGATTGCGAAATTGGAGGGCATCGTTTCTTTTATCTTAAAGAAGATTTAAATTCTGATTGGTATAATAATTTATTAAAAACAAATAATAATTAGGAGTTTATATGATGTCGAAAGAAATGGATGGAAAAATACTTTCCGATGAAATTTGTGATAATTTGAAAATTAAATGTGATAATTTAAAAGCGAATAAATTTTATCAAATAATAAAAAATATCAAGCAGAAGAAGAAATTAAAAGATGTAAAGAAATTGGAATAGAAAATCATGTTTTACATATCGACTGTTTAGATACAATTCAATATGATACAATTATAACTAATTGTCGCAATCCTATTTTTATACATAATTCGATTTATGATAAAGTAAAATTTACTCATATTGCAAATACAATTCCAACAGTTTTCGATATGAATGGGCATAGTATTTGTAATATCGGAAGTTTATATGTAAATTCAACGCCGAAATTTTATTCTTGTATTGCAGCAGGAATTATGAATTTGTTATATAAATATAACGTTTCTTTATCTGGCAAAGATGTTGTTGTAATCAAAGATAACGATATTGATAGCAAACTAATTGCAACAATGCTTGATCATGCTGGCTGTACGGTTACGACTTTTAATGATAATATTCAAGAAAATAAATTATACGAACATATAAAAAATGCAGATATTATTATATCGTTCGTAAATAGAGACAATCCAATTACATACGACAGAGCTAATATTATTACAGATTATAAAATAAATTGGATTAACAAAGTTTTAATTGATAAGAGATATTTTTCTGATGAGTTAAGAAATTATTGTCAATTTTACGCTACACAAAAAGATATTGAAGCGATTGCGATTGCAATGCTTATGAAGAATGTAATTAAATTTTATGAAAATAATGTTGACAAAGCAAAATAATTATAGTAAAATAATAATGCAAGCGAGGTTTGCGGTTAGCCTGTAAAACCGCTTTATGGGAGGTTCATACAGCGGTCAGTATGCATGACTTATAATCGTGTCACAGGTGTCCGAATCACCTACCTCCTACCAGAAATAAAAAAATCTTAAAAACTTTTCAAAAACCCTTGACAAACTCAAAAAATTTGTGGTAAGATAACCACAGAAACAAAGAAAGGAAGAAAACAAATGAACGAAGCAAAGATTAAATCCCTTGAAAACAAGATGTTTAAGCTGCTAAAAAATAAGCCTTATAATGTAGTGCGTCGTGAATGTAACCGGATTGGCCGTCAGATTTATGAAATGAGCAGCAAGGTTAAGGTTGTTAAGGAAGATTAACCCAACTTGAATGGTTGGTGTAAGTATAAATCCCCAACTACCAGACCGCCTATTGAGGTTCTCGTGCGATATATAAATAACAAGTGGGGTAATAAAGGTTGTAGAAGATAGGGGATGCGAAGCGTCTTTCTAAATTCAAACCTCCCAACGGCTAAATCGGCTGACTCACAGTTGATGAAAGAGAACGAGGTCAAACGCCCGTGAAAGTAGGATAGCGGGCACACTAAACATGACCGAGGATGTGGATACGATGACGTGGAGGGTGCTTTTGGTCAAAGCGTGTAGGTCATGTTTGATTATGGAGAACGATAGCGCATGAGCTTGAGTTTTCCTTTTAATCCTTTCTAAAAAGTGAAACGCCCATTCTATAATCCTCATACTCACTACCTGTTGCCGTAGGTTGGATGAATAAAGGTGAGGCTATAAGTCCCCGTGCCGCAGTTAGTTGAGACGGACTGGTCCCAAAAACTAGTACATTAGAAACATCGTGGGCGCACATCCCACCGGGGAGACCAACAAATAAGGGGAGCGTTAGCCTAATTAACTAACGAGTAACATTGCTCCTTCAATGAGCCTTATTTGAATATAAATAATATCTAAGGAGAGATATTCATATGTATGAAAAACGTATTGTCGGTATTAAAGGTTACGAAGAATATCAATGCGATACCGAGGGTGTCGTATATGGAAAGAAAGGTGCGCCACTAAAACCAAATGTTAATAGTCGTGGATACAAATATGTTGTGTTTTGTGTTAATGGGCAGTGTAAAACCATGATGGTGCACAGAATAATAGCTTGTACTTTTATTCCAAATCCACGAAACGTTAATGTGATAAATCACAAAGATAGAGTTAAGACAAATAATAAAGTAGGAAATTTAGAATGGTGTACTTTTTCAGAAAACACAGCTCACGCAAGAGATATTTTGGGTTATTTTGTAGGTGACAAAAATCCATGTGCTAAGCCTATCATAGGCATAGATAAAAAGACAAAAGAAACTATTTATTCTTTTGATTGCTTAGCGGACGCTGCTAGATATTTTTCTCCAACTGATTCCAAACGAGCGAAAGGTATTTAAAACATTATTTCTCAAGTTGCAAATCATAAAAACGGTAGAAAATCTTATAGAAAATGTATTTGGCAATATATTTAACAGGCTTCTCAAGGGTTGAGCCTATCAGCCCTATCCCAAAGCCATGTTTTTCCATGGCATGGCCTACCTCCTGTTCTTCATAGTATACTTTCTTTCTGTCGCATGGCACGAATTTGTTTAGAAAAACTCTTGACAAGTTCGTGCCGTTGTGATATACTAAAGACAAATCAAAGGAGGTCAATAAAATGATTGAGAGTTTTGTTAATTATATGAAGGCCGAGAAAATGTCTGAAAACACTATGCGTGGTTATACCAATCACATCAATCAAATGCTCAAGGTCATTAACAAACCTGAACAGGATATTACTTACCTCGACTTGATTGACTGGAAGGCCGGTATCGCTAATCAGGCTAGTGCAACGGTGGCAAATAAAATCGCTGCTGTTCGATCTTATTTTAAATTTCTTGCCAATGCTGGTATTGTTAAGGATGACCCCAGCAAGAATCTCAAGCGTCCCAGTAACATCAAGAGCAAGGAAAAACCCCGTATGACCGAAGAAGATGCAAAACAGCTTATTGCTTATGCTCGTACCCCTCGTGACAAGGCTATGTTTAATTTTTTGCTTTCTACTGGTGTCCGGTTCTGCGAGATGGCTAACATCACTATTGGCCAATATAAAAAAGCAATGCAGAGCGACAGAGAAATTGAGTTGCCCGTAACCAAAGGTGATAGGGGCGGTAAGATTTATATTAACCAGTCCACTGAACAAGCGATTGAGAGGTATTTGCGCTTACGTGATGATGACTGTCCTTATCTATTCGCTTCTTTTCAAAATCATCGACTGAGTGATAACAGCGTGTCTCATACTATCAAATCTACAGCTCGTAGGGCTGGTTTAAAGTATTGGAATGAGATTAGTTGTCACGGATTGAGAGCTGGTTGCGCTACTATTATGTCTGATAAGGGCGTTCCAGTGGCTACCATTAGCAAAGTCTTGCGTCACAGTTCTTTGACTGTGACTACAAGATATATTAAGGCAAATCAAGATAACGTCAATAATGCTACTGCATTGATGGAATTTTAAGGAGGTTAATATGAGTAATTTGGCAAAGGATTGGTAGATTGTTTGTTATACTGTTTATGCGTATGACAATACTGCTATTGCAAGTAAGCAGGCTGGTAATATTGATGGATTGGAGAAGGTATAATGTACCCTAATATGTTAAGTGAAGTCGTTGAGGCTGTTGAAACTCATTTTTGTGATGACAAAGATATTATTGTTGATTGTATTCTTTATTTAATGAACGCTACAAGTCGAGAAGAAGACGTTGTACAATTAGAAAATTGGTTGATTGACCATAACAGATGTTATAAATGCGGAGGGGAATTGGCTTGTTCTGAATACCGGGAATATCATCCTGAATGTGGTTCTGGTGTTTATGAAACCATGCGAGAGATGTATTGTCCGGAATGTGAGGGTATGAATGAATAAGAGAGAACGTGAAAAAGCTGAACGTGAAAAGCTCAAACAAATGATGGATAATAATCCTAAACTATTAGCTTTTCTTGAAGCATCTGTTGATAAATCCAATAATCAAGATTTGAAGGCTTTGATTGAACCAGTACTTGCCGATATTTTTGAAAAAATCCGTATGCAAGGGATTCAGATTGGTTGGCATTCCCATGCGGCAAGGTGTGTGGCTAAGATTAAGGATTGTAAGACAGTTGATGAGGCTATTGACATCTTAAATGAAGATGCGAAAAAGGATTTGGGAGAGGGAAATGAATAATACACCTTTATCGGCAATTAAGGCGTTTTGCATTAGCTGTTTAGGAGACCAACTCAGACTGGTTAAGGGTTGCACTGCTAAATCTTGTCCTTTGTATCCGTATCGAACAGGCCATAACACCACTTCTAAACGGACAATGACCGATGAGCAGCGTAGAGCTGTAGCAGAACGACTAAAGAAGGCCAGAGAAGCTAAAAACACTACATAAAATTACTATGTTTTTGGGTCTATTTCCGATTTGTTTGGATAGGTAATATAAGTTAATAGGTTAATAACACAGTCCTTTTCTGTGTTAAAATTATAATAATTTTTATTGAGGTATAAAGAATGGATATTTTAAACAAAAGTAAGAATTTTTATCGTTGTGTGGGAAGTGTTTATGAGGTCGCTTTGAAGCGTGAGGACTGTGAAGTCAAAATTTTTGAAAACGGGTCTGCAACAGGCGAGAAGGTTAAGGCTGAGTGCATCAAGGGCAAGTTTGGTGTCCGCACTGATGGTGGCATTGTCACCTTTATGATTTACTTTGCATCCAAGGGTCTGGATGGCAAGGAATCCCGTCAGTGGAAGATGGCCACTGATATGATGGAACTAAATCCTGAAGTCAATGGCAATGGCAATGTCCCTTCTGTTGTTGTAGTTGAAGGTCGTCTTGAGAACAATATGTTTATGAGCCGTGATGGCAAGGAGGTTAAGGAAGTCCCCCAGTTCCGTGTGAGCAAGGTATCCACTACCGCTTACAAGGAAGGCATGGAATATGGTATCACCGTTAATATGAGTGGTTGCATGACTAAGAACGTGCCTGAGACTAAGATGGTTGATGGTGAAGCTGAGGAAACTGGCCGTGGTGTCATGACTGTGTATATGGCCAACGGTAAGGGCGAGGTGTTCCCTGTTACTGTTATTGTGCCTGATGACCTTGTAGACGATGTTAATGATGCTGTCGAGAATGGTTGTACCATTGATGCGACTCTGGATGTAAATACCATTACCTTTGGTGGCGTGGTTAAGAAACATGGTATTGGCCGTGCTGGTAAGATTGATACTTCTAATGTATCTACTCGCACCGAGTTTGTCCTTGCTGGTATGGACATTGTGGAGGAGCCTGACGAACTTTATATTGAGGGTGAAGATGGTAAGCAAACTCCCGTAAAGACTCTGTGGATGGATTCCGCTGTGGTCAAGAAGGCTATTAAGATGTATCAGGTTAAGAAGGAAGAGTTTGCCAAGAATGGTGGTAATAAGACTGCTAATAGCGCCACCTCTAACCTAAAGGATAAGAAGGCCGAGTACAAGTATAAGCGTGTGGGCAAGAAAGCCACCAATGACTTTGATGATTTTGGCGATGATGAGAATCCTTGGAGTGATGATGTTGACCCCAATGATGAATTTTAATGGTACGGGGCTATGTTAAGGGTGCCCAATGGCACGATGAAAATGGTTGGAACGAAGAAAAAATCACCAAGGCAATAAAGGAAAAGATGGATGAATTACACATCCATCATTTTCCTTCACAAGTGGAGTTAAGAAATAATGGCGGTAGTAACTTAGCAAGTGTTATTAATCGTACTGGTGGTTTTTTATATTGGAAGGACAAAATGGGACTCAGTGAGTCTCCGTGTCATAGTGAAGTCGGTTGGCATGGGGAATCTATTGTGGCTGAAAAATTGACTGAACTTGGTTTTAAGTTCCAAAAAGAGAGCGTAACTTGTCGTTTTGATTTTACTGTAGGTGATTTTGTACGGGTAGATTCTAAATACGCACACATTTATCACAGCAAGAACGGCGATTTTTATAGTTTTAATCTTAAAGGTGATTGGCGAGACTGTGATATTTTTATTGGCGTTTGCGAGGACGAAGAACAAAATCGCAAATTTTACGTTATTCCTCATGTCGTTGTGTTTAATCAAACTCAAATTTCCCTTGGGATTAAAAACACGAAATGGTCACGATTTGAAAACCGTTTTGATTTAATTGAAAAATACGATAAATTTTACAAAAAGATAAAAGAGGAGGAATAAAATAAAATGGCACTTGATATTACAAATCTTGAGGAAACTACAATTACCACTGGCCTTGAGGGCAAGATTCTAGCTTGGTATGGCACTAACAATGTTGGAAAGAGCCATGTGGCCTCCAAGCTGTTCCCCGGTAAGACGCTATGGTTAGCCACAGAAAAGGGCTATAACGCCATTTCTGGTATGCGTAAGGTAGATGTTGAGTCTTGGAATGATTTTCGGCAGGTTGTGTCTCAGCTTACTGTTAAGAACGAAAAGAAGCGTGAGAAGGTACGGGCTATGTACCAATGTGTTGTAGTAGATGTTGCTGACCGCCTACCTAACTTGGCTACTGCTTATATCATCTCTACTTACAACACTCAGAACGCCGAAAAGTCTGATTTTAGCCCCATTACCGAGTTGTCTGGTGTTCCTTACGGTGGCGGGTATGCCATGCTAAATAAGGAGATGGATAGCCAAATCAATAAGTTGGCACTATCTGGTTACTGTGTTGTTCTAATCTTCCATGATGAAATCCGTAAGGTTAAGGACGGTCGAGAAGAATATGAGTACATTGTGCCTAAGAACACATTTAACAAGGCCGGTAATGCCTTAAAGGATATTCCTGACTTTATGATTTATCTTGAGTCTCAGGGCGTGGACGAAGATGGTAAGGAACTGCTGTCTATTGGCCATTGTGTACAGCATAAGGAGTATTTCGCTCGTAGTCGGTTTACTGAGTGCCCTGATACAATCAATCCCTTTACTGCTGACATTCTAAAGAAAACTGTGCGTATTGCGTGTGAGCGTGAAGCCGAAAAGCAAGGTGTGTCTACTATCACCTACGCAGAGGAAGAAGCCCAGCGTGAAAAAGAAAAGACTGAAAAGAAAAAGTCTGCGGCTGAATTGATTGATGAGGTCAAGCCTATCTATGGTGCTTTGCGTAAGGCCAAACTAACCGCAGCGGTTAATAAGATTGTAGGTGATTTCCTTGGCTATGATGAAAATGATAAGCCCAATAAGATTAGTGAGGCTGATGATTCTCAGGTCAAGGCGCTACAATACATTTATGATAAGCTGGTAGACTTAGCAGAAGAAAAGGATATTAACTGGGAAGAATAAACCAAACTAAAGACGGCTGGCCAACGCTGGCCGTCTTTTTTAATAGGAGGGTATATGGCAACCTCTAAACTAACAGAACAGCAGAAAAAAGACCGTAAAAAAGTTACAGATTTAATGCGATCTATATGGGGAGAAAACGCCAACTGGAAACTGCTTACAGCTCAACTTAAAAATATTATGAAAGAATATAAACTTGAGTATATGGATATTTACTATGTACTTAAATATAGTATATATTATGAGCAAGTCGTAGTTGATAACAAGTTTGGTTTAGGTCAGTTTTTCCCCCGTTTTATTGAACCAACAGAAGAATTTAGGCAAAAATTATTTCAAGCAAAAGAAAAAGCTGATGAAATAGGTGCAATTCTACCTATTAAAATTAAGAAATATCAGCCTCAAAGAAAGATTAAAGATAACTTGACTTTTGATTGAGATGGTGGTATGATTAAGGCAAAGGAGGGATAACATGACAGTAGCAGAACTAAAACAGGCCTTGTCTAAATATCCAGACAATATGAAGATTAAAGTTAATATCGATCGAACGATTAGGAAACTGGATGACGTGTCATGGGGCGTTGATATGGATACTAATATCACCTATGTTTGGTTAGTTGGCAAGGAGAAGAAGTGATGAAGGTATTATATTATGCTGTATTCATCGAAGGTAGGTCATATTATTTTGGTCTCGAAGAGCTTGCTAAAGCATTTGATTTCTCTGACGGTTATTGGTTAATACAGATGGCTTACATTGATGCTGACCGACAGTTAAAGTATAGGTATTTCAATCGAGAAAAATGGGAGTTTGTTGAATAATGCTTTATTCTTCTAACTATAGTGCTTTATTGTTGGGTTGTCTAATGAACAACACCCAACTTCTATTCAATCCATCTTACCCTTTAACAAAGACCGACTTTGACCCTGAGCCAGTACATCGTATTATCTTTATCGCCACTTGCAAGTTGGCTGAAGCTGGGGCTGGTAATGTCAGCGAGGTTGAGATTGACAATTATGTCAAAGACTATCCGGCCCAATATGAAACGTTAAACGATAGTAATTTTCTTGACTTTGTGCCCACCGTAAAAGAGCTATGTTCGTTTGATAGCTTTGAGCTATATTATACCACCTTGCGTAAGTTCAGCCTATTGCGTGAGCTTAAAGAGGATGGGTATAATATTACTGATTATTATGATGAAATGCTCGATGAAACAGAGCAAATGGCCAAGTTGAACAAGTGGACTATTGGCGAGATTCTTACTGACATTGAGTTTAAGTCGGCAAAGCTAAGAACCAAGTATGATGTTAAGTATGTACGGAACGAAATCAAGGCTGGTGAGAATGTAGCTGAACGTCTTGAAGCGTTTAAGGAACAACCGTCATTTGGCGCTTTGTTTCAGAGTGGGTATTTGAGTACAATCTGGAATGGATGGTGCAGGGGGCATTTAGGTTTGCGTGGAGCGCCATCTGGGCAAGGAAAGAGTCGTTTAGGTGTGGCCGATTTAACCAAAGTTGGAGCAAAAGAAATCTGGGTGCCCGAAGCTAACGATTTTGTTGTGAATGACAATTACCAATCACCTACTCTGTTCATCGCCACAGAGCAAGACATTGAGACAGAGGTTGAGCCGATGTTCTGGTCTGCTGTGAGCGGAGTTGAATACAGGTCAATTAAAAACGGTCTTTGTACACCAGAAGAAGAAGCCAGAGTAATTCAGGCTGGCGAAATTATTAAAAATTCTAATCTCCATATTACGTCTATGCCCAATTTTACTGCCAAATCAATCAATCGTAAGATTAAAGAAATGGTTGAGTGTGAGGGTATTGGGTATTGTGTGTTTGACTATATGGAGCAACAGGGCAATATTAGCCAAGAATACCGTGAGGTCGTAGGCAATGCTGGCAGGCAAGACCAAGTGTTGCTTTATCTGTCTACCGAACTAAAAAAAATAGCTGAAGATATGGACGTTGGTATTTTAACAAGCCAACAGCTAAACGATAGTTGGAAAACATTAAGTTTTATTGATGAAACAGCTCTGGCGGGAGGTAAATCTGTTAAAAATAAATGTGATTTTGGCTCTATTTTTCTACCAACGTCTTATCTCCGCAAAGACCTAAAACAAATTGAACCCTATCTAAAACGTAAAGGCGTAGGTGATAACCGTCAGCCTATACCTAATATCTGCGAGTTTGTCTTTAAGTCACGCTATGGTATCTATGGCGATAAGCGTCTAAAGCTATGGTCATACTTTGACCGTGGTACATTCCAACGCCATGATTATTTTGTAACAGATGATGAAAATAATGTATTGGCTGATATTAGACCAACTGAATTGGAGAATTTTTAATGAAAGAAAAGAAAGAAAAAGAACATGACCTAACTTACTTATATGCTGCACTTGGGGCAGTCGCCTTTTTCGTGGCTGGTGTTCCTATTCTTGACGCTTTTGGGGGCTGGATGTCTAATTTATTTGGTTTGCAGTCTGTAAAGTTAAATAGCAAAGCGGGAAAGATTGCGACTACTGAATCGGAACAAGAAAGTACGCATGTTATTGGCTTTAATATTGGTACTGAAACAGAAGGAGAGGAGATTGAAGATGAGTAAACGAATCAAATCTTTGTTAGAAAGCCCTTGCTATAAATGTGGGAAAATTAAACAGTGTGAAGCCAAAATTAAAAGGAATCCTGTTTTAGGGGATATTGTTGATTGTGTCATGCCAAGGGCTGACTTTGATTATCATAATTGTTCAATTTACAAATCTTTGATTATGGGGGAAAGTAATGATTAACAAGCCATTAAAGCGAAGTTACATTTCCTTTAATTGCAATTCAAGCGAAGAAGTCACGGGTTCTGCTTATGTTGTTCACCACAAAGAATATCAGATTATGCTTGATTGTGGTATGATTCAAGGGCATGGCGATATTTATAGCAATTATCAAGCTAATAGGGAGCAATGTAAAAAGTTTAAACCAAAAACGATAGATGCTATTTTAATTTCACACAGTAATATTGACCATTTTGGTTTGCTGCCTTATTTATATGCACATGGGTGCGCAGCTACAACTTTTGTGCCAGAAGGAAACAAAGACATTTTAAAAATTTTGCTTGAAGATAGTCTTAAAATCATGATTTCTGATTGCCAAAAGATTGAACGAAAACACGGAAAGAAAGCACATCCGTTGTATACTCAAGCCGATATTGATAGAACATTAGATAATATAGTTGAAATTCCATTTAATTATACTATCAATATCAATTCCGATGTTTCTTTTGAATTCCTTTATGCTGGGCATATCCGTCATAGTGCAAGCATTTATTTAACTTTAAAACGTGGCTCGATTATTAAACGAGTGTATTATACGGGGGACATTGGCCAAAAAAAGCCACAACTTTATACCGAACCACGACAGTCCCCTAAACGTTTTAATGTGGGTATTGTTGAAAATACGTATAACATTCCTACAAGACCAAATAATATTAAAGATAGGCCAAAAGACCTTGAAAAAATCGTTTCTATTGTTAATGAATATCAAAGAACGATTATTCCAGCTTTTGCTAATAATCGTGGGCAAGTAATCTTAACAGAACTCTACCATTTATGGGAACAAGGTAAAATTCCTCATAATATTAAAGTTTATTATGATTCGCCACTTGGACAAAAAATTAGCGCCATATGGGAAGATGAAGAATGGGACAAGGTGTATGAATGGCCTAATCTTTGTAAGTTAAAAGACATTCAGGATAGTTACAATGCTCAAAAGCGAAATGATAAGTGCGTAGTAGTAGCAAGTGCTGGAATGTGCAATGCTGGCCGTGTTGTTTCTTGGTTAAAAAGTTCCATTGGGCGCACCGATGCTCATTTGCTGTTTATTGGTTATTGTCCCGGCGAGGGATTAGCTGCTGACATAAAAGCTAATAGAAAAGAAATTTCAATCGAGGGCGAAACAATTCAGAATAAATGTAATTATACCGAATTAAGGTCTTTTTCTTCTCATTGTGATTATTACGGATTGTTAGACTTTTATAGTAATTTAGATTGTGACTGCCTTTGTCTCGTGCATGGCGACATGGATGGCAAAGTTGAATTTGCAAAAGTTCTTAAAGACAAAATTGGTTCTCAAGGCAAGTCCAGTCGCGTTATCGCTGTAAACGCAGATAGTAAGATTTATATTTAATCTCTTGACAAACCGCCTCCTTTATGGTAAGATTAAAATATCTTAAAGGAGGCGGTTTATAATGGATAATTTGATTAAGACTATGGAATGTTTTATAAATGATTGTCAAGATATTACAAAGTGTGAAACTTGCCTCTATTATCAGAATGAGTATTATGTTGATATTAGTTTAGTAGACGAAGCTATTGCCAAAATTACAAGTTTGCAAAAGTCTAACCGAAACTGGCGCAGAAAAGCCCAACGTTTGCGGAAAGAAATCAAGGAATTGAAGGAGGATAAGTAATATGGTATTTTTAGATTATGCAAGCACAAATCCGTGGCCTAAGTATAGATGCTCTGATTATTATAGACCGCTGTTTAACGTAAACACTAATTATGCTTTTGCAGAAAAGCGAATGTTAGACGAAAGTGAAGAGCGTGTTAAGAAGGCTATTGGGGCTAAAAGCGGCAAGGTTGTTTTTGGTGGTACGAGTAGTCAGTTGATTGAGAATTTATTTACACATATTACTGAAGAAACAAACGAGTATCTAACTATTTGCTCAATTTATGAACATGACGCTATGTGGCGATTTGCTGACCAATGGGGTAATATTGATAGCCTAAAACACGTTATTCAAACGTATCATGGTGACAAGCGGTTAATTGTAAGTTTAATGGGTATTAACAATCTAACAGGGGAAATTTTTCCCGTTGAAGGAATTGGCAGGCTATGTAAGGATCATGGAGCGTTTTTCGTCTGTGATATGACGGCTATGATTGGACATACGGTTATCCCCGCTAATCTTAACGATTGGTGTTCATGTGTTGTGTATAGTGGCCACAAAATCGGTACAGAACTTGGTATTGGCGCTATGTGGTTGAGTGAAGATTTTAACGACTGGCTTAAGGGCTTCAAGTTGTATGGAACACCTAATCTTGCTGGTGCTTTGGCTTTAACTCAAGCGGTTGAAGATGCTTGCGATAGAGATGCTATTGCAAAGCGAAATGAACATTGGCTTTATTTATTTAAAGGACTTGGCCTTTCTTTGATTAATAATGGTATCACATGGATTGGTGTTGACCGTAGAGAATGGGAAACAGGAACATTTGCAATCAACGCCATTCGCCTACCCGGATTTAATGCGGATGCTTTACAACAGTATCTATCCTCTAAACAAATCTATGTATCTATTGGCGGCTCTGCTTGTGCTGAAAAACATGATTATCGCATTTTGGAAACTGGCTATAATTTGACTAAACAAGAGGCCAGTGAGGTAATTAGAATTTCGTTTGGGGAAAACTCAACAGTTGAGGAAATTAAGGTATTGGTTGAACAAATTAAAAATTTTAAGGAGTTATATCTAAAATGAGCCATACAAAAGATGATTTGAGAGAACTACAATCCAAATCCCTCGAAGAAAAAATCCAGATTTCTACCGCTCGAATTATCGAGTGGTACGAAACTTGGGGTGGGCAAGTGTATATCTCTAATTCAGGTGGAGTGGACAGTACGGTATTAAGTTGGCTTGTTCACCGCATTTATCCTGACGTTATTGATGTATACTGCGATACTGGTTTGGAATATCCTGAACTGAGAGAGTTTGTGTTAAGTCAGCCTAATGTTAAAAAGCTAACACCTACTGAGTATGACAGACATGAACGAAAGTATAAGCACATTACATTCTCTGAAATCATCAAAAGATATGGTTATCCTTTAATCGGCAAAGAACAAGCAGCATTTATCCAAGAATACAAAACCACAAAAAGCGAAAAACTTAGAAATATTCGCCTTAACGGTAATAAATATGGCCGAGGCAAAATTTCTATACGTTGGTTGAAATTTATTGAACCTACTTGTGATATTTGCGTAGGAGATAAATGTTGTGATATTATGAAGAAAAATCCGGCCAAGCGGTTTGAACATGAGTCTGGTCTACACCCATATATCGGAACTATGACTGAAGAAAGCGCACAACGTCAATCTAACTGGTTAAAGTTCGGGTGTAACTCTTTTGACAAAGACCGTCCTACAAGCAACCCCATGTCTTTTTGGTCAAAGTCAAATGTATTGCATTGTTTGCTAAAATACAACATTCCTTACGTTAAAGAGATTTATGGTGACATTGTATGCGAAAACAGTGTATACACAACTACTAAACAGAAACGTACAGGCTGTATTTTTTGTGGGTTTGGATGTCACCTTGAAAAAGAACCTAACAAATTTCAAACATTAGCAGTTCTTGAACCCCAACTCTACGATTACTGTATGCGTGGCGGCAAATATGATGAATCTGGCAAATGGGTTCCAGATAAAGGTTTGGGAATGGCTAAAGTCCTTGATTTCATCAACGTAAAGTGGTGGAATGACGGCGATGAGGCCAAGAGAGATGAATATAGAGCAAAATACAAAGAAAAGGAGCAAGAGCATGAGACTAATCAAATCTAACAACATCGAATCTGAATACCCCAAGCGTCATACTTGTGATGAATGTGGTGCAGAACTTGAGTATGATAAGGAAGATGTCCACATTGGTTGGATGGGGTGTGAGTATGTGACTTGCCCAGCTTGTGGCAATGAGACTATGGTGGGCGAATGTAGGGTACAACCTTCCACTTGGAGCACAACTTTCTATCATACAAGTACCGAAACAGGTGCGGTTGATATTGAAGATGTTAAGATTAAAGAATATGTAGATAAGGCCGTTAAAAGCCTATGTTCTGATAAGTGGAAACCCGGTGAGTTTTATATTACGGGAACGGGCAATCTTCTTATCTTAGGGATTAAATGGGAAGATGGCGTAGAGGTTTATGTAACCAAGGATTATTGGGAAGATAGTATTGCCCCTGAAGATTATGGAATGGTAAAGTGAGGCTAAAGTAATGGGCAAGGTTGATGTTAAAAAATTAAAGAAAGCATTAACTTTGTCACATTACGATACCATTCTTCGTGAACTTGGTATCCCTATTTTTAGCAAAAGCAACACAGAATGGCGTTGTTATTCTGGGGATAGACATAAAAATCCTTATGACGGCAGTCCAAGTCTTATCTTTTACCCAGACACAAAAATACTCCAAGGATATTCAGCCGGGAGAGCTTATGACGCAATTTCCCTTGTCCAAACCCGCTTAAATCTCCTTGGCCAAACTTGCTCGTTTCTTGACGCTTGTAACTGGATTCTTGAGAAAACTGGACTTGACCCATCCAAGATAGCCAAACCCCTTACAAACAGTCATATTTATGATTGGTCTGATCTTGAGCGGTTTGTTAGGGTTAGAAAGTATGGCAATCAACTGCCTGAATATAACCGCAACATCATTGACACTCTACCCCCACTATACCCCCAAGCATGGA
>ERZ1035027.671-NODE-671-length-18348-cov-73.597059_pt1 | contig 18348 bp, 24 predicted proteins | sample MGYA00520604_ERZ1035027 | MGnify/ENA primary metagenome ERZ1035027 (study PRJEB33766, sample SAMN09781743) | gut metagenome | biome: gut microbiome | host: Homo sapiens | place: Madagascar | study: EMG produced TPA metagenomics assembly of the PRJNA485056 data...
TATATCATCTATATTTATATAATCTTGTTTATTAAATATAAGTTGAGCAAGGTGTCTTTTATTCTCTCTTACCATACATAACTAGTACTTATACCTAGCTGAGAATATCTTTGGTACCTTTGACCAATATAACCTGTATTTATAGCCATTAGAGTGCTCATTTAAATGATATATCTTCTTACCCTCTTCCTTACTTGACTTGTAGTCTACAGACAATGACTAATCTGTATAACTCTTAGGCTTATACTTAACTATACATATAACACCTAAGCCATAAGGCATTTTAAATGGCTGTGAGCGCTCTAAAATATCTTCCTTGACAACTTTATTAAATTCGTCTATAATGCGCTTATATCGCGCGTAATTAAGCTCTACGTCGTTCTTTTTAACGTAGTCTCTGTATATATCAGCTATTGTGTAGCTTTTTTTATTTTTCCTTATCCTAAGGACCATTTGGTTTCACACTAGATAATGTTGAGTTGTTGCTATCATCACTTGGTCTCTTAAGCATAAACGCAAGCTCATTAGTCATAATAGCTTTCTTAATATCCGGTATCATCCAACCTGGAATAGTGACATCTTCTTCTCCCTTTGCATAGCCTTCTGGATCTATATTGCCTGTAACATATATAGACTCTATATCATCTAAGTTTGAGCCCTCTATGTAAATATATCCATCGTCAAACCAGCATGTAGGTTCATTGTACGTGTATCTTCTAAATCTATGGAAGTGCTTTCTTTGATTATACATGTATTGTATAGTACAATAATTTTGATCATATACACTAACAATATCCTTTTCACTATTCTCAGTTGTAAGAACCTTCTTTTTAGTCTTTTTAAACATGTAGCCGCAGCATTCATCTTTGTTTGGATTATTCCAATCTTCTAGCTCAAATGGACCGATGGTTGTTGTGTCAATAGTATCAGCTGGTTCCACATCTTCACCAGTCTACTCATCCTACTAAATCTATTTTTTAGAAAGATAAGCTCTATACTGCATAACCCAAGCGGATATTTGAGCTCTAGATAAATCCTCGCTTTCGCTAATGTTGTTATTTCGTACAATTAGCAATATATCATCTACAATTGTACGTAACGAAAACATTTTCATATCGCTTCAATTATTCTTACACTATCTTCTTTAAGTAGATCATTAGTGTTATGTATCTTGTACTTATATACGTCTTTCTTTTTCCAATCGAATGTAATTAATCTCTTAAAGAAGTTCTTTTTGTTTTTATATTCTCTATGTTTGTAAATGTAGAGGTACTATGTATTCTATACATCAAGTTTAATATTAACACTATCTTTACCGATTGTATAGTATACTTTAGTAAGGTCATTGTATTGTAGACTATCATTATAGACTGAATCTTTAATTATAGTTACTATATCACCCCCTACCCCCTTACTCTTACTAACGTTTAAAATCTACTTTTGAGTTGCTGCTACCTAAATTTCTTTGCTTTTTAACTTCTCTACTTTGCGTACAGAGTCCAACTACTATATAAGCTTATCGTTATAATCCTTAAGCTTTTTCATGTCTAGTCTTAAAACACCAGAAGCCTACTAGGCACCACTTAAGGCATCCTAATAGGCTTCGATGTTATTATTTGCCATTTTAAGCTCCTCTGAGAGCCTATTAGCTTTGTTATGGTAGAATATACCAGACGCTAAGCAAAAGGCCACCAGAAGGCCTAAAACGGTATTAAGCAGCGTTTTGTAGTTGTTCTTTATCTTTGTTAATATATACTACATCAGCATTGCTTTCATTATTGCTCAAATATTCTTTTAAATATGTTCTCATCTCACCAAATTTACCCTGTATATAAATAGATACTCCATAGATACTAGCCGAATAAACTAATGTTTGGGCTACAAACCCTAGTACTCCTGTGGAGATTTCACCCTATTGTAAATACTGTACCCAGGTGAGAACCTAACCGCTTAAGAACGCGAGACATGCGGTTGAATATTGAATCTTCTCGCGCCAAGTTCCTGTTACCTTACTCACGTTGTTCTTTAATCTATTTTATAGCCTTCCCAAGAACAAACATTTCTTCGTGTGAAAAATTATTATTTCTAGCGCAATTGCACTCATAGCAACAAGGTACAACATTATCTTTTGTGTGTCCAAAATTATTATTTATCCTATCACAACCTACACGGTGAGTGTCACCACAATAAACGCATGGTTTTTTAATAATGTTGTCAATCATCCAATCTATGTCTATATCGCACACGGTGAGACCATTATACATATCTTTATGTTTGTACGCAGAAATCATTTTTGAGGCTTTCTAGCGAATTGTCATTGATGAAATTTTCCAATCTTTAACCTTTTTGTCGCCTCTCTTACTACGCTTGCCATACAAAATATCTTTTGTACCCCAATCTTTGTGCTTGAAATATCTATTTCTTATGGCGCCTGCACTAACACCTATTTCTGCAGACCATTCTTTAAAAGTCAAAGATTTGCCATTATATTCAATATGTATATAATTCCCTTTCAGTATATTATTTTCTTCACATGTTAGCCATGTGCAATTATCTTTACAAAACCATTTGGTCTTATCTAATCTAGATAACTTTAATCCTGGTTTGTAAGTGTCATGCATGTCGTCGTAAAAATTCTAAAACGAATTCCATGATGGATCATAACCTATATCTTTTCCTTTTCGTGTATATTTAATAGACCTCCAAGAATTGAATAGATATTTGTTGTTATTTATTAAGTCGGATAAGGATTTTCTTTTTCTCCATTCTTCTACTTTTTCTCCGCTGTTCATAATTTAAATTATTTCTATAGTTATATTTTTCTACCCTTTTATTTTCTGCATTAATGCATGAAATGTTTTCTAGGAATCGGTCAATCTACCAACTATTGTGTTTTTTCCTACTAATAAACACCCGCTAGTGTCAGCTGCTGACGATCCTGGATGCATTAATACGCCATCAAATGATGGCACGTTTATCAATCTTGGTATTTTGCCGCCATAAGGCTTTGCCCAGACTCTATTTTTGAATCTTGGACTAACAACATTTGTTGTTATCTCATAAGTTCCGTAAGGTATTGCTGTTTTGCCATATACCTTTTTCTCTCCATTATCAAATTTACCGTTCTTATTAAGATCCCTAACAGTGTCTTCAAGTGTATCGCAAAAATAGTTACCATCGACGTACAACCGTCCAATGGTATATGTGGAGCGTAAGGCAATTCTGTTTAATGTTAATTTCATTCTTTATAGATTCTTATAATATACTTCCTACCTTCAATTACGAGATCAACACAAATATTGCTATACTAATCTGTAGCGGTCTCATTGCATTTAATAAGTTTATACTATACATATTCTCCAAAAAGATCTAATGGTATTGATATTTGGTAATCTACATTTTTAGATAAATCTTTTATTTTGTATAAACAAAAATAATCAACTCCATTTTTCTATATAACAGTTCCATCTTTATTTATAGATAATGTGCCATTAATAAGTTCATCAAACGTACCAGGAGAATAAGTATTGCCATTTACTTTGTATTTCGTTTCTATATTTGTTACGTCAGAAAAACTTCCGTTTTTATAAACTACTACACCAAATGAGCTTTTAATAAAAACGCCATTATCTCCTAAATCTAATACATCGTAATTCGTACCAATATTATACTTGCTTTTATATCTTAAACGATTAATAACATTAAGCGATTTGTCTAAAATTGTTAAAACTATAATATTAAAAATATTGTTTTCAGATTTTTCTACACGTATTATATATACAGTATCAAAATGCGAAATTACACTACAATTTATTACAACCTAACTTGCATCAACATTAAATTCTTGCGTTTTAACAATATTGCCTAGCGGATCATAAAAAGAAACAGAATATTCGTTTCTATTACCATAAACAACTTTATAATAGTATTTACCTAAAACTTGGTTATTGTAATTTACTTCTCCATTCATTTCAGCCATCGAATTAAGAGAGCTATCTAACACTTTAAGATACATGTTTGGATCAGTAATATATTTCCCTAAGGAACTAATAGTACTCATTTTATCAAATAAATTGTATCCACAATATTTTGTACATACGCCTACTTTTAAATCAAGCTAATCAAGTTGTTTTTGGAGACACCCTTTAATAGAAAAAATATTAGAGTCAGAATCCACCTTACTATCTATGTAGCTCTTTGTTTCGCTCCAGCTCTTTAAATCTGGCTTACTAGTAACTTCTCCCCATGAAGGCCATCTAGTAGCTGTAGCAGGCTTATTGGCAACCTAAGACCAGTCGGCTGTGTCTTTTACAGCTAAATTACCAAACTTACCCTTATAGCAGTACTATAAGTTAGAACTACCACTAGATGAATATGCGCCATTCCAATATGCTATAAAAGACATTGTTGGAACGTAAAGATCATCTCTATCTTTATTTTCCCAGCTCGAATGGCTTACAGAACCAAGGGTTCTAATATTCTTACCAGCAGCAGCTCCTGCATTAGTTATTTGGCTCAATGTATGAGTGTGACCTGTTAATGCAAACTTAGTTTTGCATATGGACCATAATGTGCCTACACCTGTTCTATCAAGTACTTGCATTATACAAGAAGGGCTTTAAGGTCTGCATCAGATATAGCAGCAATACCATCAAGCTTAGCCTTATCTCCAGCAGACATAAGACCATTGGATGATGATGTAGCTAAACCATATGTAGTGTTGTGGTCGGTCCATGGAACATTAACATACATCTGGTTATTACTTAACTGTACAGCATAGTTTCTATTAGCGGCATTTGTAGAGAAGCCAATCTTTACACCACCAAGTACTGATGCAGTAGCTGTAGGGAGTGTATAGTTATTGGCGCCTGCCGCAATGCCTGCGAGCTTATTCTTCTCAGTTGTTGTATAATCATTAGTAGATAAGCCCTTACCAGCTACCTTGTCTACCTTTGTAGCAAGCTGATTATTTACATACTCTGTTTTTGCATAAGGCTGCAAATCAACCGAACTTCTAAAGTCTCCGAGTTTCTCCCATGTACCACCTACGTACATGTACTCTGAGTAGGAATTATTAGCTACTGCAGAATCTCTAACCAAGTATATCTTGGTTGTGTCAATGTTTGATGTAGGGAGCACTTCAACGACCTTATAAAGGGACAGGTCGATTTTAATATCGCCTGCACCCTTTACGCTTGTGCCGTTAATTGTTTTAAACTACTGAGCATCTATAGAAGATTTAACATGACTTTTAACGGAGCCCCAAAGGGTTGCGACTCCGGCTGTATCAAGAAATTCCATAATTATGCTGATTTATATAAAGCCTTAGCTGTAATAGTGTACGGAGTTGTGTCATCCTTATCCTTTCTAATGTACTTAGAGTCATTAGTAGCAGCCGTAGGCAAATTATTAATAGTTGTTTGTAATTGTGTTATAGTAGCCTGAAGATTATCGATTAACTACTACAATGTGTTTATATCACTCTATGTAGCAAACTTTCCTTTAATCTTAGACCACAGTACTTCAACACCAGTTTTATCAAGTATTTCCATATTAAGTCAAGATTAAGTTAAGTGTGTCTGAACTAATAGGTGTAGCTACAGTTCCATCAGCCAATAAGATCTATTCGTTTGTACCACCGGTCTTTACGTACTTAGGTGATGTTAAGTCACCAGTAAGAGTACCACCAGTCAAAGGAAGGTACTTATTAGCATCAGCCTTAAGGTTAAGAGCGTTCTGTGTAGCTGTAGAGATAGGCTTATTGATATCTGATGTATTGTCAACATTATCAAGACCTACCTAAGTCTTAGTTACGTGATGAGGGTTCTCATAATTCGAGGTATGTTTACTGAGGTTTGATGTAATAGTTGCCTCGGCTTCTTTAGCACGCTGTATTTCGGCATTCAAAGCCGCTGTAGAGCTCTAACCAGCCTGAGTGATACTATTCTTGATCTATGTGTCCGCAGACTCTCTAGCAGCCTTCTCTGCGTTCACAGCTGTGTTTATAGCATTCTGTACACCTGTGATCTTTACGCCTGTAGAAGATACTGACAAGAAGTTCTCTGACAGCGGATCTACCTTAACATAAACCTTGTGTTCGTTTACCTCCAAACCGTTAGCAAACTCTGTCTCCTCAAGAAACTTAGAGTAGTCAAGCTTAGCCAGTTTGTAAGTACCATCAGAAAGAATGTATGAGATACACAATGCTGTAGAACCTACAGGATTACCAGCCTGTATTGTACCATCATCATTAAGTGTAGCATTCATATCAAGAACCTCAATGTCCTTAATAGACTGGTCTTTGGCAATGTCGATCGTAACACCCTTAGCTTCTCCATTAACCTAAAGCTGATATGATACAGCTGTAGTTGAATCATGAGGAGTTACTTTAGCTATTGTCATGCTACCAACCTTAGCTTGAAGAGCCTGTTCTGCAGCCTTAGCTCTATCAGACTCAGCTTTAATAGCTTCCTTTCTATCTGATATCTCAGAGTTAAGATTATCTGTAAGAGTACCCTCTGCGGCAGTAGCTCTATTATGCTCTGCTGTAATTCTATCTGAAAGACCACTCTCAGCTGTAGTAGCTCTACTTACTTCTGTAGCAAGACTAGCTGTAATCTTAGATTCCTCAGACTTAGCTCTACTAACCTCTGTGTTTAACAGAGCTTTAATAGCATCGTCTTCATCGGATCTACTCTTAGCTTCCTGCTGTTCAGCAGCTTTTGCTCTATCAATTTCATTACTGAGGTTGTTAGAAATAAGCCTCTCTGCATCTTCAGCTCTAGTCTCCTCCTGTTCGATCTTTGCCCTGATAAGGTTATCTTCGCTCTGTCTTTCAGCCTTCTCTGTAGCATCGGCCTCCTGTCTAGCAAGCTTCTCCTCATCATCAGCATCCTATCTAGCTAACGTTTCAGCGTTAATGCTGGCTGCAAGAGATTCGTCTCCAGTTACTCTACTGTTAATTTCTTTAACAATATCGTTTGTATTCTTCTCTATAAGGCTTCTATTGTCTCTTTCTGAAGCTTCTGCTCTATTCTTCTCTGCTGTTAAAGCAGCTCTAATATCAGCCTCTTCATACTTAGCTCTACTTACTTCTGCTTTAAGATCTTCTGCAAGCTACTTACCCTTATCTCCAGGATAAGCCGTATTAGATGTTTCTCCTAAAGCAATAGACTAGCCTATTTCAACATATGTAGATCCACTCCATCTATATGTAAGATTAGTGTCTTTTGCTACATATATCTTACCTTCCTCTCCCTACTTAGGGAACGAAAGTAAGCTTCCATATTCTTCAACATCATCTACGTAAGAAGGTAACTATGAAGCAGGAACTTTACCATTATTACTAAGATTAGCAAAATTGCGTTTGATTTTACCCCAAAGGTATTCAACGCCCTATTGATCTAAATATTGTTTCATATTACTCTATTACTAAGATTTGTGAAAGAATACTCAAAGGAATGCCTTCGTTGTCCTCGACATTATCAAGTCTAGTATTAAGGTTGTATACATTATCTGTAAGTACATCAACCTTGTTCTTAAAGTACTGGTTAATATCGTTCTGGCGACCTGTATTTACATATCTAAGCATTCCGTCGTCGTATATCTGGAGGGCGTCTGCTACGACTCCCTCCGTTGATACACTTACTATTTTACCATTGATCTATAGATCTTCTCTCTTTGTATCCATAATTGTTATATTGGACAATAAACTTAAATACCACTTACAATATGAGTTGTTCCACCTGTTGAGTTTGTGTAAGTAGAAGGACTCATACTTATAGATCTAATTACAGCTGAACCTTGAACAGCATCTGCTATTGATAGATTTCCTTCAAAGTTTGCGACACTGCTACCAGATCCAATTACACATGATCCTGATGTTGTATAATAACTTTGATTTGACTGCTTTTTATATGCTATTGTATAACTTACTGATATGTCTTTTTCAACAGTATCAGTTGCGACGAATCTACCTGTATAAGTTGAAGCTAAATTTTCAACAGATCCAGATATAGTTATTGTCTTATCCTAATGGAGAACAGGGATTTTTCCCAATTGTACGCAATTAATAGTATATGGCGCACCATTTGAAGCTGTAAAGCTTTCAGTCCAAGTCTTTTTCGATGTACCCGTATTAGCAGTTGTTGACTATCTGTAATTGGCATCCTCTGTATCATACTATTTGTATTCACTATCACCATACTTAAATGCTCGTGTAAGTGATACTGTACCGTTAGTTATGCTCGCAAATTCTCCGTTAGCTTTATATGTTACTTCCGCAGAACACTCTGCACCATAAACATATTCATTAGCATCTTGACTCCACTGCCATTCTATAGTCTTATTTGATCCAGCCTATATAAGACTACCTTTACTACCAACTGCAGAGTCGTTCATATTTACACCACTAGGACTTCCTTTACTTCCACTATATGTAACATCTTCTTTCTTTACAGTTCCAGCTGTTCCTAATTTGGTTCTATAAGATATTACTGTAGCGCTTCCGTATGTTCCACTGCTCTTTTCGTTTCCGTTAACATCAAAGTCTCCTTTTATCTTACTTGATCCGTCATCCCATGTGAATACGTAAGACCATCTTTCTGGGAACGTCTCAGCATCCTATGTACAATTCACACGAATAGTCTATCCGTCCTGTTCGTAACTAGTTGACCAAGACTTAGAAGATGTAGTTTTATTAGGTTCTGCCGTTATAGACTTTTCCTAAGAATTAATTGACGGATTAAATGTGTTATCATGAGTTCTCCATTCATACCATGTGGCAATAGTAAATTTCTTAGTGCCTCCATATGCAGGGAATTGTACGCTTATTGGGCTATTAGATTTCCATACTTTTGTATTACGATCCTATGTACATGGTATACTTAATCCTGTACCATCTATAGACTCATTCCACGTTCTATCCTCTTCGCTATATAGTACACCAACTGTTACAGAATGCGTCAACTCTGTAGCCTAAACCTCTGCTCCTTCTTTAAGATAATACATCTTATATCTTGCAGTTTTTGTTCCGCCTTCTGCAGTAAATGAAAGGCTAGAAGTTATAAGGCTATAATAAGGTCCTGTTGTAGGTCCTTCTGGTCTACCATCCTAAGACCATGACCATGTAATAGTCTTACCAGAATTATTCTACGTAAGTGTTCCGCTATCACTTCTAGGAGAAGTAGATGTGTTATTATCTGTAGGGAATGTTTTTTCTTTTCCAGTATAACCAACATTTTGATGTTCTGGATTGCCTTTAGAGCTAATTCTAGTTCTATACGAACTAACGCTAGCGGACTAGTAGTCATGATAATTTACATTATTACTTAAGTCGTATGCTATATTATCTGCTGAAATAGATTCAGTCATATTACTCCACTAGAATGTATATGTTACAGACGGATCGTCCCAACTTGGCCATGTTTCATCTGGTTCTTTATAAGTTATATTAAATGTAGCAGAATCGCTATATCCGTTATAACTATAACTTACTGTAACGCTACCACTTCCATTTGCTGTACCAGATACAGTTGTACCATCTTTAGATATGCTCATACTACCAGATAAACCGGATACGTTATCTGCAGATATATTACAAGTCTCACTGCTTGATGTACCGGTACTATAATCTCTAGTAGGCTTACAAGCAGCCCTCTTATTAGATGTAGTACCAGATGCAGTGTATGCAGAATAGTCTTCGTATTCCTAATAAGCATAAGCTGTAAAGCTAATATCTTTAGGTTTTTCTGTTATAGTAATAGAAGAAGGCTCTACGCTCACATGAACATTAGTCCATGTTCTAGAGCTGCTACCAGATGTTACATAATAGTCCTTTTCTCCTGGATCTTCCTATGCAACAATTGTTCTTGTGCCAACCCAGGCGTTGATTTCGCCAGTAACTGTTGCGTCTTCACCGTCAATCGTAATTGTAGGCCTTGCAGAACATGTAGCATTAACTGTATATACCCAGCTCTTTAAAGCAGGATTATATATAACGTTACATGAAGCGCTCTCTCCATTAGCATCAGACTCTGTACATGTTACAGTTATCGTACCAGTACTACCTGTACCAGATGCTGTAGCAGTAAATGATGTACCACTCTTAGAGAATGTAATACCAGCAGGCACACTAATAGAATAGTTGCTACCAGTAAAGCTTGTAGAACTACTTGTTACATCAGTAGACGTTTCTCTATTCTTAGCAACAGTTCCACTAGTTGTTCTCCATTCGTATTTTGTACCGGTCTAACCAAGATAAACTTCAAATTCCTTTGTTAGGCCATCATCGAGATTCCATGAGTCAGGTGATAACGAAACATTATAACTTCCCCATTCTGTATCCTTAGTACCTCCAGAAATGCTCCATGATACGCTATCAGGTGCTAATGTTGTAGCAGAGTCACTAATAGTAATCTATCCAATGTAGTAGCCTCCGCTATGAGTTACAGTAGCATTCTGACCGTTGATTGTAATAGTAGGAGTACCGCTTGTATTTGCATCAGAAGCTTTTACAGTATATGTGTAGCTATCATAAGTAGGTTCTGTATAGAATACGTTTGCAGTAGCTGATAAGCTTCCGTATGCAACAGTTATAGAACCTGTACAAGATGTACTAGATGCTGCTGATGTAAACTTCATTACATTCTTAGAATGAGAGAAAGACTGACCAGATGGATGTGTATCTCTAATAGTATAGTCAATAGTAGGATACTCTGTAGCTGTAGTAGTGTTAAGCTTTACGCTTGTAGAACCATTTCTAGTAATAGTACCAGTAGCGTGATCCCATGTCTTAGTAGTCTTTACTCTACTATAACCAACAGTAAACTGTTTAGATAATCCGCTATCAAGATCCCACGATGTAGGAGATATAGAAAGTGTACCTTCGTTATACGTATCTCCTGCTCCACCTCCGCTTATTGTAAAATTAACAGACGCTGGTGCTTCACTCTCAGTTCTTACTCTAGTTGTATACTAGAACGTATAAGTGTTACCAGATGTTGTATAATTAGTAATAGATACACCGTTTATAGTAACGGTAGGAACAGAAGTACAAGTAGCAGCAAGTGAATATGTATAATCCAGATCAGCTTCTTTAGCCTCCTGTATAATAGTAATTGTATCAGACTTACCAGTAGTATTAGAACCAGTTATATGTCCAGTTCTCTGATCACCCATGTTAGCTGTCACCTTGAACTTTATTTCAGTACTGTTTATTACAATATCTGTAATCCAATCTACATCTGCTGTAGCATTATATTCTATTGTGTTACCATCTATATCCCTTGACGATACAGCTGTTATATATGTGTTACCTGCAGCCTGTGGATTATATCTATTATTAGCAAATGAGAAGGCACTAAGATCTGGCTTATCTTCAACTGCAAATACATCTATGTATTCATTGTTAAGATACTGTGACAAATTGGATGTAATATTCTTTCTATGATCCTCTGCTATCTATACAGCAGCAGACTTGGTTATACATTCATTCGTACCAGAAGTATTATCTCCTACAAGCTAATAAACTTTCTTGTATGTTAATATTTCCATTTTTATGATTTATTAGTTTCAATACTGAACATTCCACTATTAAAGTAATATGTAAACGTAGCTGATAATGTCATCTGTCGTGGAGGATCATTATAATTACTTTTGCCTTGTGTATCACAATATGCTGGTAAAGTATTACTACCAGATATTCTTGCGCCATTTATATCGAATGTGTAGTCTCCGGCATTTTCCCAACTAAATGAATTCTAATCAGTCTTTTTGTACGCAGTGTAGTATATATTTATATTATAACTCTCATCGCCATACCATACTGTATATAGGTAAACCTTACAAGTAAGAAGTCCGTTTTCATCAGTAAGAGCCTACTCTATAGTCTATCCATTTGTTGCTAATTCGCCTCTATGTTCATTTATATATTTAGCTATAGAGTCGAAGTCAACTAATGCATGTTCACTACCAATACCAGTATTATCTCCAGCAAAGCCAAGAACATTTATACCATTAGGAAGAGATACTCTACTATTAGTACCAAATCCAACGTATTCGCCTTGCACACCATTTATAAAACATGCTACAGTTGTAGCCTAATCAAGGTCACTACCTCCATACCATCTGTAAGTAAAGTCGATAACATCACCGTAAACTAACTCAAGACCAGCTCTAGCTTGTATTAAATTAATCTTACATTCCTTTGTTTCGTCTTCACTGTTTACTACTTTAATATTCTCTACTACAAACTAACTATTTGTGTTTTCAGCTTTAGGCCAAAAAGAATAACCGTCAGTATTACTTACGTATTCAAACTTATCTGGATCTACAAGGATTTTACATCCTACAGCATCATCGCTAAGCTTTTCACCAGTAATAAGGTATGTATGTTTGAGAGCTTTCACATATATTCTTTTTGCATCAGAGTCACTCTTAGCCTGTGCTGAAAATATTGCTTGAGCAGTATCGCTCCAGCTCTCATTATCATACGATACCTGTATAGAATACTCGACACTAGTCTAGCTTTCGCATTCGAACTCATCTATAAGTTCAGAATCAGAATAGCTAGAAAGGTCGTTGGTTATCCTCTTTAGCTTCTAACTAGCAATATCTTGAGCTTCACTTTTAGTAATAATCTCATTTGTACTTAATGAAGTAGCTCTAACTTCATTATATACTTGTTTTTGTGTTAGAAGCTCCATAATAGATTAATCTGTAATTTTAAAGAAATGCTGAGCATTTACATTACTAATACCGGTTGCAGGAGTAAGTGTAGCTCCGTTCTTAACCCAGTATCTATTGAGAATCTGCTCAATCTTACTCTCAATATCATTACCGCCAATAGCCTGCTGAATCAGCTGGTTGATTCTATTGTCGATATAGTTTGTAACATCACTGTTCTGCTTAATAACAGTGCTAAGGTCACCTGCTACCCACTGACCGTTTGTATAGATAAGTACATTACCTTCTCTGCCATCTGGGAGGAAAGCCTGTGCACCAGCACCATTGATCTTACCATTGATAGTAATGTTATTAACGGTTGTATTGCCATCAACTCTCAAGTCACCTTCACTCTTAAGCAACTTGTGTACTGTAAGAGTATTACAGTCTAACTGGAGTGCTTTGAATACACCCATTACATCAAGATCATTACAAGTGATCTTATGGTCTGCCTGAATACTAACAGGATTACCATGTGCTGTAAGCTTGTCGTAAGCATCAAGTGTACCACGAACTTCCTGGTTGCCATTTACATCCTGGTTACCACGAACGGTCTGATCGCCTTCTACAGTTGTATTGCCCTCGAATACTGTATCACCATGGAAGATAGCCTTCTCAAACTCTGGGTTACTCTTGAAGTCTTCTACTTTATTATTGATGTTCTTTACAACATCCTCAATAGAAGCCTTGTTCTTCTCAGACCAGATTTGACTAGCATCAGCAACAACACCCTCTGTAGAGATGTTTACAAGCTTACCATATATCTGAATATCTTCGTTTGTTGCGTTCATGATTATTTGTTCTTAAATTTAACATAAACAGTAGATCCACCTGTAGAAAGGTTTCTCTTCATTGGGTTAGGACAGCAATAGTAATATCTTGAGTCATTAAGCTTCTGCTGAGGCTTAGTGAGAGGGATATATGTAGCTGCACCAACATTACCAACACCCTGTGTATTAATATTAGCAGCATACAAGATAGGCTGACGTGTAACAATCCACAAGTACTGGCCATCTGTATCGTTCTCTACAGTAGTAGCGTCTGTAAGACTATCTACTTTTGTAAGAAGTGCGAGATTTACATTCTCTACACCAACTGCATTGAAAGCTTCCTGGTCCTTTGTCTCGAAAGACTGATCCTTACGGTTAAAGCCATACTTGTAATCGTCTTCCATATTCTCTGGGAATGGACGAACAGGCAAGAAGCCAATGTAATCATAATCGCCACCAACTACAGTAACATTAAAGCCTGTGCTAACCTCGTTATTCTTTGCAGATACTGTTACATATGTAGATATAGTATTGTCCTAATCAAGAGCCTTGATAAGACCTGTGTGCTGATCAATTGTGATAACACCAGTCTTAGCTGCATGAAAGTCAAGCTGTTCATAAGGCCAGTTGTCTGGAGTGTACTCAAGTACTGAACCATTCTCAAGCTCTACTTCAATATAATACTGATGATCCCTTGTGTCGAGTTCACCTAATCTAAGAGATGTATTACCATACATATTAAGGTCGCCCTTAACTCTAATAGACAAAATATTCTTGTTCATAAGATCGTCCTTATCTACATCAAGTGTAATATCACCACTTGCACCAGACTTATCGTCTACAAGCTGAAGAACATCACCATAGTCCATTGTGTATGTGTGGAGATCTGTGCGGCCCCAACCTGGTTCGTAAATCATAGCCTGTACAATGAGTTTATATACACCGCAGAACATCTGATCCTTTGCAGGAAAGTAGCACTGAATAGAGTTAGCCTTAGGCAGAACTCTAGAGTATGCCAAATATGTAAAGTCCTCACAAGCGCAGCAATTTACAGCATCGTATGGCTTATTATATTTTGGAGGCAGTACACCTGGACCAGCTGCAGGGTTACAGCCGTGTGGATCAAGCATGCAATGGAAATCGTGGCTGCAGTGATGGAAATAATCACGACAACAATCAGGATGATAGAAATCATTGTGGCAGCAGTCGTAGTATCTACAATGTGGCAAAGCGTGATACTTTGGATGACCACATCTATCGTTCACACAACCACAACCATGAACATGCTTACTGCAGAAGCAATCGACTGGGAAATAGTCGAGCATTGATGTGTTAATCAAATAACACTTAAGCTGTTTGATATTAGCTTGATCGTACGTACGTGGACCACGAAGTGTAAGGTTCAATCTTACATCGTTTCCAATTCTAATTCTTTGCATATTATAATATGTATTAAAAACAAATGCCGAGATAGGGCAAGTACCCCACCCCGGCAATTAATTAAAAGTTTGCTTTATCGTAAGCAGCAGAGTTGTCAACTGGGTTAACAATGTTCTGACGAGAAGCGATCATAGCCTGGAGCTTAGCAACGAAGCCGTCTGCAATCTGATCAGCACCCATAGCCTCACCATTGTTAGAAGCGTAGATCTCAACTGTCTGCTTTGTTCTACGCCAGAGATCATCAGCTGTACGGTACTGGTTCTCAAATTCGATAGTAATACCGTCGTACTTGTTATCGAGATTTGTTACCATAGTTGGCTGAGGATCGTACCAGCAGCAACGGTGCAAAACGCCCTGATAGTCAAATGTAGCACGCTCGCGATCACGTACCAATTTAGCTGTTGCTGGGTATGTAACGCCTTCCTTCTTAGAGAAGACAACACCAAGGTCGTACTTGTTGTTTGAAGCCCAACCTGGAGCTGCAGGGTTCATCCAATACATATTTGCATCGAAGCGACCCTTCATGTAAACGTTCTCTGTTCTGTTAGACTCATCGTCATCATACTTCATCTGTGTAAGAACGAGCTTCTGACCATCGATCTTAGCGTATACGCGCTGGCGCTTTGGAGCACGGATAATATCCTTTACCAAACCTGCCATGATCTCCTGTACAGTATCACCAACCTTAGTTACATAGCTGTATGACTCTGTCCACTTGCGATAGCGCATTGGCATATCCTTGAAAGTAAGACGAAGAACGACTGGGCAACCACCCTGAGCGAGGAGGTCCAATGTCTCAGGAGCAACATCGCTGAAGTCGATTGTGATCTCATCCTCTGAATCTTCCTTATAATCAAGCTTGGCAACAGACTTGATATCTGCTACATTGATAATGTTAGACCACTTTACAACTGGTACGAATGTAACATTACCAAGCTTATCAACCTTCTGGAAGCTATCAGATGTAACAACACCGATCTTGAAACGGTCAGCAGCTGCATCCATCTTATAAACATCCTCAATAGCAGTACCATCCTGCTTAGCTGGATCGCAGTTCATGAATACGAACTTACCAACCAATGGCTTAAGATCTTCCTTCTTAGCCTTACCCTTCAACTCCTCTGCGGTAGCAAGGGTCTCACCGTTCTTGTTAGAAACGAGAACTGAATTTACGTATGTAATCATATTGTTTAATTTTTTCTACTCACCCTATAATATTAATGCTAGACCTAACTAGCTGGGCTTTCCACGTTAAAATTATTATTCGAAGCTACGTTGTAGCGTAGCACTCGTTATTCTTGTGTATTTACTTCTTGAGTTATAGTCTAATAGCGCTCATCCTTCTTATTCTCAATGTACATCTGAGCAGCTATCTTTATAATCTCATTAAGTACCGTATCCTCGAACTCATCATATTCTTCATGAGGGTCGTCGAGGGATATTTCCTATGGCTTTCTTATATAACCAAGCTAATACTTATAGATCCTATAATTCTTATCTGTTAATAAATTGCAGCCATATTTTGTCCTAACTCTAAGAGGACGAGCTCTATGATATCTGTAATGAAAGTCTGTAAGACTATTGTTAACCCTATACATAAAACTATCTTGTGTACACTCAAAGACACACGTGTTCAATTGATTCTTGTTGTTATTATCTGATATAACAACATCCTCGTTTGATGCGAATAGGAAATCTTCTGGATAGTGTATCTTATATACGTCATATGAAGGTTCCAAGAGGTTTGTCTATATATCGTCGTACCAGTAACTTTTAGCCTTATACAGCTTAATTAAATCATGTCTACGCTTCTCTGTTTCCTCGTACGATGTATCATGGACAAGATCCCCATTGAATCTAGTCTTTACAAACTTATCGACAGCCTGGTTGAGCCAAAATAAAGATTCGTCCGTCGATGGTTTGTCGAGAGGACTATTAAACTTATTAATCTCTCTTTCAAAGTTCACCAATATGTCTATATATCTCATTGCTCACCCTCCTATTGTTTAGGTTGTTTCTTAGTATTACCCTGCGCTAATTTAGCCTTATACTATGTAATATACATATCTACAGCCCCAGAGACAAGCTCATCGAAGCACGAGTATGGGAGCTGACAATAGCTATGAACTGCGCCAGCAGAGTCGTCATTATCGTTGTACTTTAATACATTGAATGCATTAGGCTAGCAACAATATGTAAGATCTACATAGTCTATAGTAGTGTAAGAATCTGTAATAACCCTTAAGTAAGGACTATCATAAGATGTACTCTCTAAAACTACCATAGGATTAGGGAGAACAGAATGCTGATTGTAGAAGGCATTGATTACGTTGTCTACGTCATCCTGTTTAATTAATGCGTTCGGGGTAACAACTGGTTTATTAAGAGCTTTAGGGCTCTTATAGTTCTTTGAAATGAAACTATCAGACCTAACGTACATAGCGTAATTGTCAGGTAAATCAAAATGGTCATTAGAGACAATATCAGGTTTAATCTTCGCATGTCTTATCAAAGGTTTAATAGTATCATGTATTCGTTTAGCTTTCCTAGTACCACGCTGTAGTTCATCTTCCACAGCATACAATGACCTAATATATTGTGACTAGAACTCGCTAAGGAATGAATATATTGTATCTGTAGTGAGCTTTTCTGTAGTAGCGAACTGAGGATAAATCTCAAATAGTCTACGTTCAAACTCTATACCTAGTTTTCTAGTTTCTTCTTTCGTCATGATTCAAGTGGTCTAGTATTTACTTTAGTAGTAAGCCTACTGGATTCTACAATCTCGGTAGACATTATAATAGCCAGATTAATAAGTTCTTCAGCCATAGAGTCTGACAGCTCAAACTTTGTAGAAGTAAAGTCGTAGTCTGATTCAAAGTTACCTGGACCAACTGCGAACTTATTAGGTTGTTTGAGATACAAAAATTGAGCAGTAGAAGTAGCTCCGTTATACTACACAACCATTGGATCTACATATGTTATAATGCTATTGTTCTCTATAACAGAAGTAGGGTATTCAATCCACGGCATGTTATTAGTTGTAGCTTTATAGTTCTTAGCTTCTTCATGTGATACAAACCTCATCTCTTGTATAGAGTGAGCTTTACCATCAAATGAATTAAAGCTGTTGTTAACAATAAACTCTCCATGCAAGATATACATATAGTTTAACTTGTCTGTAGGGAATCTATAGCTGTTATCTCCAACCAAATTACCGATTATGTATACATTATTAATTAATGGCTTTAAATCTTCAATTGCTTTCATATCTGACTCAAACGCTGACCTTCTAGGGTTATTCCCTGTATATTTTTGAGCTATAAGAGCTAGGTAGGCTTTATCAAGTATTGTAGCAATCTCATATTTAGTTAGCGACGGATATGACGAAGTTATATTTGCCTTGTCATATTCA
>ERZ1035027.672-NODE-672-length-18302-cov-6.301365_pt1 | contig 18302 bp, 22 predicted proteins | sample MGYA00520604_ERZ1035027 | MGnify/ENA primary metagenome ERZ1035027 (study PRJEB33766, sample SAMN09781743) | gut metagenome | biome: gut microbiome | host: Homo sapiens | place: Madagascar | study: EMG produced TPA metagenomics assembly of the PRJNA485056 data set...
CTGATGCACGACCGTGATCGGGACAACTGGTGCGCCTTCCTCTCAGACTACATCGTCTTCCGCCTCTACATCGCCAAGTATATCCTGAAGGACTATGCGAAAGACTACACCCCGCTCCTTCATATTTTCGAAGGCATCCATCAGATCGAGGATACCTTCCCTGCCTTCTTCCGGGAAGAGGCAGACCCGGGGCGTGCGGTCGGCGACCAGTCCTTCCTCCCGCCGGATCTGGATACGCGATACCGAGCAGAGGAAATGGATCATTTCTACAATATCTTCAATGCCGTTTCGACCCAAATGGAAGAAAAGCCGCTGGAACGGAATCAGCGGCTGAAAAGCATCATCACGAGCTGTCTCACCATCCTTTCCGAAAAGAATCATGTACCGCTCTACACACCGATCTTTTATTTCTTCAGTCAGGAAACGATCCGCTATGCCCAGTTCCTTGCGGATTTTTGCAAAGGCCTCATTCCCGATGAGTTCTACGAGGTCATGCACGCCATGCCCTATCAGGCTGTCAAGAAAGAGGAAGATCCCTTCTATACCAGCTACCATCTCCCTGCCTGCATCGCCATCTTCGTCTCACTGCTTCTCCTCTTCGTCCTCTACGAGGGAGGATGGACTGTGGCACTGAAGTAAAACATGAGAAATGTGAAATTAAGGAAACGCTGATTAAATCGCAGAGTCCGACTTGGCATGTATTTTCATGCAAGGCTTCGTCATAACCCGCCTTAAATAGCTCGCTATTCGCGGCGGCTTATTCCTTGCCTTGCATGAAAATACAAGAGCCAAGTCGGACAACGATTTAATCAGTGTTTCCTTAGAAATGGCGGTGGCGGCTTCGCCGCACATATAGGAGGCGATGCCCGAAGGTCGGAGGGCAAACGTCAGATGTCTGATCCCCAATCCCTAGTCACTAGTCACCAAAGTCCCATAGGGTAAAGTTTTACCCCTCCCATTGCACCGTACGTACGGGTCTCGTATACGGCGCTACATCGTTATAGGTATTCAAATTTTACTCAGATAGTATTCCAAAGGGTCGACCAATCCTGGCCGACTCTTTGTATTTTCTTTCAAAAGTTTTGGATGGATAGCATAATTAACTACGTACATGGCAGCCTGCCTATACCATCCCAATCTGCTGTTACCTACTTTGTATATTTCTTCGTCTGTGAAACTACATTTTACTATACGGTTAAGGATACTTAGATTTCTTATGATGGTTTTCGGTTCCTTCCATTGCTTTAGGATTATGACTCGCACTTTATGTCTTAGCCATTCCCCAAACTCTTTCAGTCGCCCTTTCATACTCCCTATTTTGAAGTAGTTTATCCATCCTTTGACCACTTGATTCAATTCGATGAATGTATCTGCTAACCGCTTAGCTCCTGCTCTTTTACGCAATGTTATTTGCTTACATTTATCGTAAAGTTTCTGCAGTCTGTCTTTTACTGGTTTACATTTCCATTCATCTTTTGGTTTCCAGAAGGTAAATCCAAGAAACTGACTCTTTGTTGGTCTTACTACTTTTGTTTTCTCTGCACTAACTCTGAGGTAGAGTTTTCTTTCTATCCAGCTGGTTACTGATCGCATGACTCTATCTGCCGCTTTTTCGCATTTGACAAATATATCACAGTCATCGGCATAGCGTACAAATCTGAGCCCTCTAGATTCCAGTTCTTTGTCCAGTTTATCTAGGTAGACGTTTGCTAGTATAGGCGACAGTGGTCCACCTTGTGGTACTCCTTCTGTGCTTTTCTTAAACATTCCGCCTTCCATGATTCCGGCTTTTAGAAAACTCTGTATCAGGTGCAGGGTTGGCGCATCATTGATGCGTTCTCTGAGTATTGAAATTAATTTGTCATGGTTTACTGTATCAAAGTATTTTTCTATATCCATATCTATGACCCATTCATAGCCTTCATTCAAGTATGTGAGTACTTGTTCTATGGCTTGATGGCATCCTCTTTGTGGTCTAAATCCCATACTATGATCACTGAAATATTTCTCATATCCCAGTGTTAGTATTTGGGCTATCGCTTGTTGTAAGAATCGTGCCATGCCCGGCACACATTGAAAAAAGCACATCTCTGATTGATTTCAGAGATGTGCTTTTTCATTGGCTCAAAAATTCACGGACGAATGGCTCATTTTTTCATTGGGATTTAAATGTATTTTATTAAATACATTCACTACTCATTCAGTAAACAACTTGTTCTACACCAAACCATTGCGCGTCTTCATCCCATTGAAAATGAAATTCGCCTTTTTCTAGATTTCCAAATTGACAAGAATAAGGAACCACGATCGTATCCCCTTCTACCCGCATAGTATTTAAAGAGTAGTCACATCCATATTTTCTACCAAAATAGGCTTCTGATATATCATTACTATCAACAAATTTGACAAAAGTCCCATCACGTCTTTTTCCAACCAATTCAAAATCAAAGAAAGAATGTACAACCGATAATAGATATACGACCAAATCACTATCACTATCCACGCAATATATTACTTTCCTAACACTCCCAAAATCTACAAAGGAAGACATATTTCTATTTCCCATATAGGCCACCGGTTCTTTCTGGTAGGCATCATATCTAATATATATGGCATCTTTGCCCCGACCAAACTGGACCATTCCCTTCCCAAATCCTTTTGATGCTTTACCTCTGATCTTGGTATATTTATCGCCCTGGTTGTAAGTTGCTCCTTCTATCATAAATCCATGTCCGACCTGATTCCACTCAAAAGTCCCTAATTTAGTTGGTTGTGAAAATTGCATGGCTTCAGCAGGAAAAGAAATTACCCCAAACATCAATGCTACTATGCCAACTACTTTCTTCCTATACGTTTTAATCATTCTATCTCCTTCAAATGCTACATTATTTTTTCCTACCAAAGTATGCCATCGCACTAAACCATGCTGCAATCTCTGCATTATCAGCTGCTCTCTCTGCTTCTTTTGCCGCAATTTCAGAATTTTGCGCACTGATTCTAGCCAGCTCTTTGGTTTCACGAGCATGTTGTTCCGACTGTTCTAATAACTGTGTATTATAATTTTGTCTTTGTTCAAATACCAGTAAATTAATAGCCTCAGAAAGTGAATTAGCTCTTCGATCTTGTATATACCCATATAAAATATCTCCATATTGCCAATATTTTTGTGGAATAATGCATTCCCCCAATGTAACCATGTGATATTCAAGATTATCCACTTCTCTCTTTTCACTTTCTATAAGTGAATGCAATTTAGGAATGATATTTTCTTTTGTTTCCTTTTGCTTCTTAATGAAATTTTTCCAATCCTTTTTGTAGTCAGAATCCATAATAATAGCATCTAATAAAATTATCCCCCCTGTTAAGACGAGAAGAGCCAAGCCAAAATAGAAAGTAAACGACATTCTATTTTGGTTAAATGTATATGTCGCCCAATAGGGGACTACTGGGAATATAGAATTTATCAAAATCATAATTATGCCCAATATAGCATACATACCGAAAAATATTTGTATAAAATTCTTAGGTAATGATAACCACCATTTTATCCCACGTATCCCATCATTCCACCTAGCAGAAAAAACATCTTCCCCCCATCCTATCATATATTTAGCCTCATTGAGTTGCTTTGTATAAATATTAATTTTCTGTTTAGAAATAATCCAACGATTGCAGTAAGCCGCAGATAGTTCTAATTGTTGTTCCATTATTAGAATTCCTTTCTTACTAGACTCAAGACTTTTTCAAATATTTTTTAGCATAAAATGTTTGCATGAAAGGTTTCTTATATTCAACATTATCTAAATGTTTTTCAGGCCACTTCTTTATTGCAATATCATATAATTTTTCGACTACAGTGCCTTCTAACGTTCTTTGTGCCTTCAATTCTTCTTCATTTTTCCCACCATATGGAACAAATACATCGTCAGAAATTTTATCTAAGACATACAAATTTTCTGGATAATTAACAAGAAGCCACATTTCCCCATCAACATAATTTGCTTTTATAAAATTCACATGTAACATTACTCCCGATTCCCCAACATCTGCAGAATCGATATTATACCAAACACCATCTATTTTTTTCTCATAAGGTCTTTCATCAGGAATTTTCATAAAAAGGAATGTTACCAATCCAGTAATAAGAATAAATACAAGCAATGCTTTAGATGTTAATGAATTTCCCAAAATAAATTTCCTCACTTTCATATTCGTTCACTAAAGCTATTTCATTTTCATTAATTTAACTTCCACAATCCGTCTAACTTTTTCATCTACCATAGTTTTATCCAAATCACCATTTCGATATGCTTTCAACAGCCCATTATAGACTTCCTGTTCATGTCCATAGTCTTGACAGACTAGAACAATATCCGCTCCGGCCTGAATAGCTTTCACTCCCATTTCAGAAAATGCATAGTGTTTAGCCATGGCCCCCATTTCCATGTCATCGGTCAATATCAATCCCTGATATCCATAATCGTGACGCAATACATCTGTCATAATTGTTTTGGATAAACAAGCAGGAACATTCGGATCTAGCCCTGGAAATGTAACATTAGACACCATAATGAATGTAGTATTATCAATCTGCGGAATCAAATCTTTATAAGGTTTTCCATCTTGAACATCTAAATCCGCCCGACTGATATTCACTACGTCCCCATCTATATGAGGGTCTGTCTTTACTTTTCCAATACCAGGAAAATGCTTCAAGGAAGTGAAAATTCCAGTTTCTTTATAGGCATCCACCACAGCTTTTGCAAAGGGAACCACTTCTTGCGGTGTATTTCCATAGGAACGTTGATAAGCCCCCGCCAGATCCACCACAGGGGCAAAATTAGTATTGAATCCGATATCTTTGAGCATACGTCCCGTTTGTCTAGCCCAATCAGCAGCGACCGCTGGACTTTGCTGCCCTAGCACAGCCGCTGCAGGCATAGGCGGCATATAAGTTTCCATCCGTGCCACCTGCCCACCTTCCTGGTCAACGCCAATGAATGCCGGTACTCCGGTAGATTGTTTCACTGTTTTCTGGATATCCGCATTCAACTGTTTTACCTGTTCCGGTGTTTCCATATTTCTATCAAACAAAATCACATTGCCATTAGGAAATTCAGTCAACATGTAACGGCTATCCCCATTAAGAGAAGTACCATAAATGCCAATCATCATGAGCTGACCGATTTTTTGTGAATCCGTCATTTGGGCCACAATTCGGTTTGCCTTTTCCTTAGGGGTAAGCACTGGATCTTCTAAGACCGTCTCTTCTTGAGCTGAGGAATGAATTGCGGAAAGCATACTGCATCCAGCTACTGCCAAAGCAGCCGCTATGCCCAAGCATAAACCGCCAATGGCTTTATATTTTCCTAGTTTCATCATAACCAATCTCCGCGAATTTCATCGATTTTCCATCCATCATCACTCTGTACTAGTGTCACAATTCCTTTGAATCGACGAGTAATCATTTTGCCATTCTTTTTATCCACAGCCTTCAATATGAATGACAATTTTGTCATATCATCAGTTTGCTCAATCACAGATACTTGCTCTGGCATGCTGGAAACGGTCGTCATATAGCCACGAGCCCAACTTTCATAGGAGCCAACCGCATTTTGCATATCAGAAGAATAGAAATTATAAGCATCCCTGTACTGCTTCCTGGTAATCGCACGATGAAATTTCTTGAATACATCTTGGGCAGACGTACGATTTGATACGCTTCTTGTCGAAGTCGTTTCTTCACTGCTAGCGGTATCAGATTCGCTACTCTCGTCTGCGACTTCTTCTGTTACAGCTTCTGTTTCTTTGGCCTTTGGACGCAATTCCACCTGAGGCTTATGGGATAATTCTTCTTTAATTTTGTTGGTAATATCCAAGGCTTCCTTTGAGGCTTTCCCATTGATATCATTGATTGTATTCGGCGATGGAACAGGTATCGTAGGCTTTGAAAAATGGTCATAAGCAATGTAACCACCCAAACCAATCACCAAAGCTCCCAACACAGCAATAGCAATTTTCCCAGCTTGCCCATTTTTCATCATGGTCTGCCAAGAACTCTCTTCCGTTTCATTTTCATCTAGCTGATAGGATGGCAAAAGAGGGGATGGTTCTGTCGAAGATTTCTTTTCTACTTCCATTCCCATGACGGGAACATGTTTCTGTGGTTCTTTAGAAATAGAAGAAGAAAAACTACCGTTTCCTATAGCCGTCTCCCTTTGTTTTTTGATAGCTCCATAAGCTGCCACCAATTCTTGTAACTGGTTTGCCGCCGCTTTTTGCTCCTCCGGTTTCTTCGATAAAAGTTGCTTTTGCAGCTCTTTTTTCTTTTCCTGAAAAGCCACTTTGACTTCTTCTATTTCCGCATTTTCAGATATCCCTAGAATTTTATATGAATTCCCCATAAACTGCCTCCTCATTATTCACTGTAATTAGAGCTCTGATAGCTATCTAATCCAAATGATTGCAATCATCATAAAGCAGCCTTGTATTGTGCCAGCACTTTATCAAACTCATTGGACAGCCTGCTCCCTTCTTTGAAAGAAGGCAACGTTTCACTCCCATCCTGCCATTCATCGACACCAGTCATCAGTAAGGAAATACGCCGTTTTTCCAAAGCCAAAAGTCCCGCCAATGCTTCTATATGCTTAGCAGAAATATGTCGATTGCTTTGTACTTGAGAAGAAATTCTATCTATAGTTGTCTGCAAATCCTTCCCTTTTTCCTTGATATGACGAATATCCTCTCGCACGTTCCCTTTTTTACCAGTCATGCGGTTAATGTCTTGTGCCAAATCACCAATTTCGTCATCCATATGATCAATGGAACGAAGAGTACTTTGTATACTTTCTTTCTCTTTTTGTGCATTAGGGACCCCAGATTTAGCTTCCACCACATCGACTTTCTTGTTCAAATTTTCTCGTGTAGTCTGATTGGCACTATGCATGTAAACGATATACCCTACCAAAATAACTACAATGATTCCCAATACAGCGATTAAAATCTTGACGGTAGGCACGTTTTCTTCCCTAGAAACAGTTTGTAATACACCGTCAGACGTAGTACTTTGCTTCGAGGGAGTCTGATTCACTACTGTTACCGCCTGACTTGCCATAGGCACGGATATAGGCTTTTCTTTCTGTGCTGCTTCTTGTACTGGTCGTTCTATGGCAGGGTTTTTAATCTTTGCCTTTTCCTCATTTGACGTTCCTTGCTGTTTTTTCCAAACAGCATACGCATGAATCAGCTCACTTAAATCAGAGGATGCCTGTTTCTGCACATCCGGATTTTTAGCACCTAGCTGTTTTTGTAACTCCATTTTCTTTTCTCGGAAAGCCTGCTTGACGATATCTTCATCCGCTGATTCTGCTATACCTAGTTTTTCATATAACTCCATAGTACTACTCCCATGCTCCTTATCGATGTTTCAAAAGACTTTCCCTTTGCCAAATCAGTTGTTTGATATGAGAGATGTCCGTAAGTAAAGTATCTATTTTCTCTTGATCTACAGAATTGTCTCTTCTAAGAAATTCCACACCTTTCATGATATGTTGAAAATCTTCATATATTTCCTCTTCGAGAGATAATACATTTTGATTTCCATAACCAAAATCGTCCAATCCTTCTACCATTCTTTGTAAATCAATGATCGCCTCTATAAGCCGCATAAAATTTATACTATTCTGAGGTATATTCCCCTGTACCATAGAAACAAGTGTATCAGCTAAAGGAGATAATACGGGTCCCACCAATTTGGCCGATAAATTTGCAGTCCTTCTGTTTTGCAACGCATGACCACAGACAAAAAGGGAAATCACAAAACCAGCTGACCATATCCATACAATGACTTTCGTCAGCAGAATTTTATAAAATTGTTCCAATACCCCATCTGCATCTCGTAATGTGGCTATGATATGGTCAGAACCACTAAAGAGCCAATCAATCAAACTAATGGCTTTCATGTACTTCGCTGGTAAAATATAGCTATACAGCACCAATCCTACAATCGCCATGATAATTGGTGCCGCATAGGCTAATTTCTTTGAATAGGATTTGGAATGCAAAAAATCCGCCCCCTTTAGAATGTCGTATCAGTAGAATGATTCTTATGCATGCAATGATAACAGTACCCAAATTATCAGACACCAAGAACCAAATATCCATTATGTCCGAACAATACATTGCATACGGCCAACAGCCTTCTGCTAATCGCCAACCAAATTTATTTCATTTCTTCTTTCTTGCTCCGAACCAAAGCCTTGACCGCAGTAATCTGATTTTCCAATACGCTACCTTCGCCTGACAGGGAAGCCCAAATGTTATTACTGGAAGAAATGGTCATTCTAAATTGTTCAATAGCTACTTTGCGGTATTTTTTCTTATTTTCAGACCAGATATGAAGCAATTCAGAACCATAATTGACAGAGTCAATATCTCGATAGAATACTTCACGAGTATATTCATTCAAAATAATCCCCAGTGCTACATCATACTGACAAACATAAGCCAAAACTTGTTCTTCTGTGAAAACGATAAATTCTACACTAGCCAAGGAACTTCTAATCTTTTTATCGCTTCCCTCCATAAAAATGGCTTGAGAAATAATTTCTTCTCCAGTAAAAAAGGATTTAATAAAATGCCAAATGGACCGCGGAATAGATAGAATATAATCAAAAATAATTTTCAAAAAATTTCTCTTTGTATCATTCGCCGATACTTCCTTTCCGTACTTAATCGCATCCTCATCAGCAAATCCACTAGCTACAATAGGATCAATCAAACTCATTTCTTCGTCTACCAATCCCATTACTTGCACCGCCCGATTTCTAAAATATTGTACATCCGCTTTTCGTACTTCATCATAGAGTTTTTCTGCTGAGGAAGCACCTGCTTTGAATACCCCCGCAAATTTAATCACACCACAAATCAAACATACTACTGCCCCAATACCGGTCCAAAACAGAAGAAGACTAATCCAAAAAACAGTATCTAACCAACCACTAGAATTGATGTAAAAATATTTCTTCAGTTTAGAACGATCGATTTGATTCTCTATTTTCAACATATTATTTTCTCCTCACTAAATATATATATCCATTGATTTGCATATACTCAATCAGCTCTCATAGTTAAACCAATCCGCAATAGGTTTGACACAACAGCATTTCCTCATCATCCACTTCCTGTAAGAGAGCCTGTTGGCACAAATCTTCTGATTTTTTCCCATTACGAAGTCGTTTCTTTTCATAAAAATCCTTCTGAATCAAGTACAGCAAATAATAATACCTTCCGCAAGGTTCTATGGACAAAGCCGTTTCCAAACACTGTACTACCGATTTAATGGTAGATAAGGTCTGTAAATAAGGGCGCTTCCCTTTCATTTTCGCTACCGCCAAATAGAAATAACTATCTCCTTCTTCTGATAACAAACTCACCGCCTTTTCCAAAGCGTTTACCGCCTGATCGTACATGCCATTCTTGAGATGACAAATGCCCATAGCTGTAAAAACTTCTGGACTTTTGCCTTCATGATTTTTCAAGAAATTCTGATACGCCTTGATATACTTATTGATTTCCATTGGCCTTTTCTTGTCTAAATCCTGCACTCGCTTCACAAGTATCGGCGAATGGCAATAAGAACACTCTCGCTCATCCATCCGTACTGGACCACCGCATTGAGGACACTCTAGCATTTCTGTCGTTAGCATTCATCACACTTCTTTCCGCATTTGCTGCAAAACTTTGCTCCCGGTTCCAACTCGGCATGACACGCAGGGCAAACTCGTTTCAAAGAAGCTCCGCAAAATTGACAAAATCGAGCTTCCTTATCCACTACCTTTCCACACGAAGGACAATGGAACTGCTCCGTCAAAGGCTGACCGCAATGAGGACAGAAAACACTTCCTTGCTTCACCACTTCTCGGCAATGGGGACAAGTCAGATTATTCTGTACCTGTACAGGATCACTGATATTGACTTGAGACATCAATCGTTCCACAGGACCAGCTGCAGTAGAAGACGCATACATACCGGCCCCTAGGCCCATCCCCATGCCAACCATACTCCCTACCGAAGAATTGGCGGCTCCTTCCAAAATATCAAAAGAACGTCTCTTAGTATAAAAATCAGGTCCCAAGGATAATTCCTCTTTATATTGTCGAAGCCGGCTATATTGATCCTTTGGTGGTGTCACTGACTCTACCATGAAATTGAGCAAATGAATCCCATAAGAAGCAAAATCATTTAACAACGTTTCTTTTGCTAAACGAGATATTTCCTCATAGCAAGCAGGCAAATCAAAATACGACATATGATGCTCTTGCAAAAATCGCATCAAAAGTGTTTTATATTTCGTATTAATGGTAGACAAAAATTGATTGATAATAAAACTATGATTATAGCCACTATCCAATCGCATAGAGCCTATAAATCGATTAAAAAATAGACGGCTATCAAAAATCTGAACCCCAAATCTCCCAAAAGAGCGTAAATCTAATATGAGCCCATACTTTGGATCCTCATAGGTCACCGGACTGGATGTCCCCCACTTCAGATTCAAATTATCTGTGCGATTCACAAAAACAATCTCTGCACTAAAAGGGGTCTTACCACCAAAGGGCATATTCAGAAACTTTCGCAAAAATGGTAAATTCCCAGATTCCAACGTATATGTTCCTGATGTGAAAATATCCTGGGCCCGTCCACCTTTAACAAAAATGGCCTCTTGTCCTGTGCTCACAATGAGCTGTGATCCATAGGCAATATCTTCTTCCTTGCATTTATAAATCAGCCAAGGCTCGCCATTGGTTACACCATCATATTTGATTCTTTCTAAAATAGACACCTTATCACCTCACGTTAGTAAACAGTAAATTGTTGATAGTTTATGATATTTATCTTTAAAACAATAACACTCTTACTCTCTATCGGCGTCTATAGGCATTATACATGTTTATAGTATGTTGTTCAATGTCTAAAGACATGATAGTTTATCTTTAAAAGGAGGATTTCGTGATGGATATTGGAGCACGAATTAAATACTTCCGTACCAGAAATGGTATGAGCCAGGAAAAACTGGCATGGGAAGCTGGAATCAATCCGGCTTTTTTAGGTGAACTAGAACGAGGAAAAAAGAGTCCTACAGTCAAAACATTAGAGAAAATAGCCTGTGCTTTACGAATCAATCTATATGAGCTTTTTATCGGTCCTGAGAAGATTTCTTTAGAAGACAACATGCTATTGCAACAGATTACGCAACAACTTCGATTGCAACCTACAGACACCATTCAAAAGATTTCACTGATCATTCAAACCATACTAGATATAAAAAAATAACAAGCTCTTATCACTTTAGAGCTTGTTATTTTTTATTATCTATCTTTCATCTTAAATAATGTCTAAAGACATTATTTAATGAGTGATCATCATTTAGATTTTACTCTCCTATCTATGTCACCACTGCATAATAGGGTAGAGTTTTGCCCCTCCCATTGCACCGTACGTACGGGTCTCGTATACGGCGCTACATCGTTATAGATATTCAAATTCTACTCAGATATGACCTCAGCTGACTCCCGGATATGAACTTTTTTCGCACGTGTTTCCACGCTATCCGGGCCTCCCGGGGTAATTCACGATTCTTTCATTGTACAACCTCTGGATTTACTGTCTTGGTTTTACGTTTACCCTTCGGGCTTTAGTTTGTTTTGCAACCTCGCCCACCATTTAGCCTTATATCCAGTTTCTGTTCGTAGGCTCACAGTTTTGCTATGCACTTCCTCCCCCATATCCATTACTGTCTACGGCTTGTGCTCCGCTACGCTCGGCGGTAAATACCTGCGACTGGACTTTCACCAGTAAGAATCGTGCCATGCCCGGCACACAACAAAAACGGAACCGTTTCTACGAAACGATTCCGTTTTTCTATTTCAGCATATCCAGAAATTCCTTCCTGAGCGCGCCGGCCGTCTTGAAAGCGCCGGAAGACGCGAGCGTCCGTGTCTTTGTCCCCGGCTTCTTGATGCCGCGGGCGGTCATGCAGGAGTGTTCCCCTTCGATGAATACGATGACGTCATCGGCATGTGTCACGAGACGCATGATATCGCGGATGTCCGTACCGATGCGTTCCTGCAGCTGAAAACGCTTCGAGACAGCATCTGCGATGCGGGCGATCTTCGAAAGACCGATGACGCGGCCGCGCGGGATATAGCCGACCGCGACCTTCATATTGTACATCAGTGCGATGTGATGCTCGCAGTGGGAAAAGATGTCGATGTCTTTCACCACGACCATATCGCTCTCCGGCGTTTCGAAGGTCTTTTCAAATTCCCGGGCGATATCTTCATTGGATACCGCATTATAAGCAAACTGCTCCGCCATCATGTCCGCAAAGCGCTTCGGGGTCTCGACGAGGCCTTCGCGTGTGGGATCATCGCCGACAGCCTCGATGATGAGCCGCGCAGCTTCTTCCAATTTCTTTAGATCGACCATTATACGCCTCTCCTCTCTGGATCCCAGATGATCTTGTGCAGCTGCACCTGGACCCGGACATCACTCAATCTCTCTCGTCTGACATACTCCACCAGGTCGGCAGGAGCGATGCGTCCCCACACCGGGCTCACATAGAAGGCCGGGTCTTCGCCCTTGTGGAAATGCACGGCGATGATCGCCTTCATCTCATCCATATCCGCCTGCGAGCTCACGACGAATTTCAGCACATCCTCTTTCCCGAGGAGCCTGAAATTTTCCTCCAGCATCCGTTCCTTCATGCCGCTTCCGCCGCATTTGAAGTCCATCGTGTAGAATGTCCCCTGCGGCCGCTCTTGGAAGAGGGCCACCGCGCCATTCGTCTCAATATTCACCTCATAGCCCTCTTTGCCAAGGACTTCGCACAGATGCCGAACGGGATGGAGCATCGGCTCACCGCCCGTCAGCGTGATCTTCTTCCACGGGAAGGCATGGATGCGGAAAAGAAGCTCTTCTTCCGTCAGCGCTTCAGCCGTGTCCGTGAGCGAGAGCGAATAGGCGGTATCGCAGTAGCTGCAACGCAGGTTACAGCCCGCAAGGCGCACAAAGATCGCCATGAGGCCCGTGCGTTTCCCTTCACCGTCGATGCTGTCGAAGATCTCCGTCACGTGGAAGAGCCCGTCATCATAGCGGTACGCTTCAGTCTTTTTCATACGTTGCCACATTCCCTTCCGTCTCCTGCACCGACACGCGGATACAGTGAGGAATGCGGTCGCAAAGCCACTTCGCGATGTTCTCCGCCGTCGGATTCAGTCCCCCCAAGACATCGTTGATAACATGGTGGTCGAACTGGTTCACGATCTCCTTGATCTTGGAGAAATCCACGACCATGCCATTGTGGTCGAGCGTGTCATTCTGCACCGTGACCGTAATGATCCAGTTGTGTCCATGGAGATTCGTACACTTGCTTTCATAGTCCAGGTGCAGGAAATGCGCACCGGATACTTCGATTCGTTTCGTTACTGTAAACATAGATTATCATCCTTATATAAATAGGTAATAGGATTGGGTGAGTATAGGTTCAGGGTTCAGGGTTCAGGGTTCAGGGGTGTGGTGGCGGCTTCGCCGCGAATATATATGGGGTGATGCCCGAAGATGGCATTTCAGTCACCAGTCACTCCTAATCCCTAGCCACTAATTTTCCAGTGCCGGATCCTTGACGCCATTCGCTGCGAAGGCGGCTGCCCTGTCGATGCATGTGCCGCATGTGCCGCAGGGCTTCTCCCCGCCCTCATAGCAGCTCCATGTGAGCTCATAGGGCGTATGGAGAGCAAGACCGGTCGCCACGACGCCGGCCTTATTCATTTCCGCAAAGGGGAAAACGAGATGCACCTTGCCATAGGTGCCGATGGAGACGGCATCGCCCATCGCCTTCAGGAAGGGCTCGCTGCAGTCCGCATAGGCATCGCCTGCCGCATCGTCTGCGTGCGCGCCGATGTAGATATCGACCTCATCCTCCTCAAAGAGGCTCGCCGCGAGCGAGGCCGCCGTCGAGAGCATGAGTCCGTTGCGGAAGGGCACATAGGTCGAGACCTTGCCCTCCCCGTTCTTGGCGATCTGCTCCGCATAGCTCTCGTGGGCGATCTCTTCTGTGGAGCCCGCGAGGAGGGAGCAGTTCGAATACTGGAAAATGGCAGAAAGATCAAATTCGTAGTGCCGTACATGGTAGTACTCTGCGACCTTGCGTGCCGCAAGGATCTCTTTCTTGTGCTTCTGCCCATAAAAAATAGAAGCAGTCACGACGTTCTCTGCTCCCAGTCTGTCTACCGCCAGCGAGACGCAGGTGGTAGAGTCCACGCCGCCGCTGGAGAGGATAATAGCTTTTTTCATCTTGCCTCCTGTTTTTTATAGTTGGTGTTCAGATGACAACTGAGATGGATATTTTCGGTGCGCCTTGGCGCACGGATAGGAGAAAGCCGGACGAGCCGCTTCGGGGCATGGGGCTTTCGCTTTCCTATAACTAATTTATTATAGCATAGATGGCAAGGCGGATGTTTGAAAAAAATCGGTCCTCTCTCCCCGTTTCGTATACGCTTTTTCGTGAAAAGCCTTTCTCTGATAAAGAAAAAGCTCCATGAAATCAAAATTTTTCCGATACCGCTCGAAATTTTTTGATTTCATAGAGTTTGACAAGTTATAATAAGGAGGATCATATATTCAAAAAAAGGAGAACCCACTATGCACGGCGGAGACGCAGATGAATTTATCGATTATATGAATGACGGAGAGGCCTCTGTCCGTCACAGGAGCTTTGTCTATCGTTTTTCCGGTCTGAAATACCACGCCGGACGGCATCAGTATCGAATCAGCATCGAGAAGTATCGCTTCACGAAGGAGCCTTTCGAAGACTTCATGGAGCTCGTCTATCACTACGAGTCGGAGGATGCAGAGGATGTCCTGAATCACCTCACCGAAGACATCCTCTGGGATGGGAAGAGCTTCTACGAGCTGGAAAAAGCATTGACATGGATCGACTGGTGACTAGGGATTAGGGATTAGGGTGCTCGTCTGCCCCTTCCTCCGGAAGGAGCAGACGAGCACAGCGAGGCGGGGCTGGTTGCGATAGATTCAATACTCCGCGGCGCTTCTATTTTTATGCGCCGCACCAACATTTCTCATTTCTAATTTCTCATTTTAAGTTCCAGTTTTCCTCCATGATAAGCCAACCCATACTATCGCAAATAAAAAAGCAGCCTCACGGCTGCTTTTTTATATTGCTCAGTCCTTCGGACGAATGACAACGTATCTGTACGGTGCTTCGCCTTCGGAATCGGTGGAGACGGCGTGGTCGTCCTGCAGAGCCAGATGGATGATGCGGCGTTCACCGGCAGCCATCGGTTCGAGACGGATCTCTTCGCCCGTGCGTTTCACCTTGCCTGCGAGGCGTCTGGCGAGGGCTTCCAGGGTATCCTGGCGGCGCTCTCTGTAGTTTTCGACGTCAAGCAGAATGAAGTAGTGATGGCGGAAGGACTTCCCTGCGGCCAGGTTCGTCAGGTACTGGAGCGCATCCAGTGTCTGTCCGTGCTTGCCGATCAGGATGCCCAGGCCATCGCCCACCAGGTTGATCATGATCCGTTCTTCAGTCATGCGGCATTCCATGGTGACGGCAAGATGCATCCCGGCAAAGACGCTCGCGAGAAAGGTCTTTGCTTCTTCCGCGACCTTCTTCTGTTCTTCCGGATCGAAGGTCGGCTCTTCGTGCTCGGCTTTCTTCTCTTCTGCCGGTGCTTCTTCCTTCACTTCTTCGGCAGCTTCTTCTGCCTGTGGTGCTTCGGCCGGCGTTTCTTCCTTCGCTTCTTCGGCAGGGATTTCTGCCGCCGGTGCTTCTTCGGCAGGAGATGCTTCTTCGACAGTGTCTTCCTCCGCTTCTTCATCCGGTGCGGAAATGTCTACGACCGCCATCTTCTTGTGGATGAGGCCGAAGAGTCCGCTCGAGGGCTGTTCGACGACATGGACGACAGCTTCTTCGCGGCTGATGCCGAGCTTTTCCAAGCCTTCAGCGACAGCAGCTTCGATGGTTTTTGCTGTGATTCTGACTGTTCTCATTTTTCATCAGCCTCCCCGGTGCTCTTAGCAGGTACTTCTGCCTTAGCCGGCTTTTCATTGCTGGCCGGTTCTTTTACTTCTTCAGGAGCTTCTGCTTTGGAAGGAGAGGCTTCCTTGTTTTCGTCTTTTGGTGCATCCGCAGGCTTCTTCACGACTTTCTTGATGACTTTCTTACGGATGATCTTTTTCTTCTTCACTTCCGCTTTCGGCTGGTTCTCTCCATGAACGGTGAGTGTTCCTTTGGGAGCTTTGCCGCCGATGCGTTCCTTCATTTCGCCCCAGTACATGATGGTCTGCTGGACGAGCTGATAAAGGTTGCAAACGATCCAGTAAATGACAAGGCCGCTCGGGAAGTTCAGGGACATCCAGCCGATCATGACAGGCATCATGAGCAGCATGGTCTTCTGGTTGCTCGGTGCGTCCTTCGGGGTGGTCTGCCAGGAAATGATGAAGGTGGAGGCAGCAGAGAGGATCGGAAGGATGTAGGTCTCATCCGGTACAGCCAGGCTTTCCAGCCACAGGAAGCTCTCGTGGGCCGGATCATAGGAAAAGCCCTGGAGTGCGTAGTAGATGGAGATCAGGAATGGCATCTGGATGAGGAGCGGCAGGCAGCCGGAGAGCGGAGAGGCTCCGTTTTCCTTGTAGAGCTTGCCCATTTCTTCACGCAGCTTCTGCGGATCATTCTTGTATTTCTTCTGGATCTTCTGCATTTCCGGCTGAATGGCCTGCATGGCCTTCATGGACCGGATCTGTTTCAGGGCGAGCGGGAGCAGCAGCGTCTTGATAATGACGGTCAGGACGATGATGGCGATCCCATAGCTCGGAAATCCCAGGTCTTCTGTCATTTTGTAGCAGAATTCCAGGCAGACGCGCATGACCTCTGCGAGGAGTCCGACTAAGCTCGACAGAAACGGAATCTGAAAATCACTCATTGGTTACTCCTTATACGGCCTATATTGCAGCCGTTACATGCCCGGGCCTTCTGAATTTCAAGAGCCCGGTGAGTTTTCGGGAAATCGATCGGCGGTTATGGTGGGATGGATGGCCGGGGATTGGTAGCTAGTGACTAGGGACTAGGGATTAGGGATACGAAATCAGAAATGGCGGTGCAGCGCATCAAAGGTAAGAAGCGCTGCCAGTTTTAAAACTCGCGGCGCTTTCATTTTATTTTGCGCCGCCCCTTCACTCCTCACTCCTAATTCCTCACTCCTCACTTTTTTCTATGCGAAGCATTGAAAAAAGACAGCCTCTTCACGGGAGCGGGTCGTATCCACCTTTGTGAAACGGGTGGCACTTGGAAATCCGCTTGATCGCGAGCCAGCTGCCTTTTAGGGCTCCATATTTTTGAAGCGCCTGCAGTGCATATTCACTGCAGGTCGGGTAGAAACGACAGCAAGGAGGCTTCAGGGGAGAGATAAACGCTCTATAGAATCGGACAAGACCGATCAGAAGCTCTTTCATCTTATTTCACCAGAATTCCGGCTTTGCGCCACAAGGAAAGGATCGCTTTTTCCGCTTGCTGATAGGTGGCGCCCGTCAGGAAGATTCCTGAGAGCATCACCACTTCATAGTGGGGCGAAAGCTCAGCCATATGAAGGCGGTAGACCTCCTTCATAAGACGTCTTGCACGGTTTCGCGCAAAGGCGTGGCCGATCTTCTTCGTAGTCACGAAGCCCATACGGGTGCCCGGCTTTTTGGTTTTCACCACATAGCAGAGCCCGGCCCGATTGCTGAAACGTTTGCCGGATCTGTAGATCCGACGGTAATCCCTGTTCTGTCTGATACGAGAAGAGCGGGGCAGTGTATACCCCACCCTCTCCTCGCTGATTTCTTGATTAGGCACTTAATACCTTTCTGCCCTTTGCTCTTCTTCTCTTCAGAACAATACGGCCTGCTTTTGTTTTCATACGAGCACGGAAACCGTGGGTCTGTTTTCTCCAATGGTTGTTCGGCTGGAATGTCATTTTTGCCATGTATAAACACCTCCTTACATCGTGTTGTGCCATTTATCTGCACCATAACAGAATAATTATATCTAAGAGAAGAGGGGATGTCAATAAAGTTTGGAAGGAAATCTTGACAAGGGGGACGGGTTCAGGGTTCAGGGTTCAGGGTTTTGGCGGCGGCTTCGCCGAGATCCTTCGGCTCAGGTCGCAGCTGTTCTGGCATCCGTTATCTCACATACAACGTTTCTCGCCGCTCAGGATGACGAAACGGGGCGATGCTCAAAA
>ERZ1035027.675-NODE-675-length-18238-cov-17.213771_pt1 | contig 18238 bp, 5 predicted proteins | sample MGYA00520604_ERZ1035027 | MGnify/ENA primary metagenome ERZ1035027 (study PRJEB33766, sample SAMN09781743) | gut metagenome | biome: gut microbiome | host: Homo sapiens | place: Madagascar | study: EMG produced TPA metagenomics assembly of the PRJNA485056 data set...
CGCTAATGACGCTGAATCTGGGATATGGTATAGGGATATCCTCAAAACAGCGTCATTAGCGTCATCTGCGTCACTATCGTCACGCAAGAGCAGCGAGGGGGTCTGGGGTACACCCCAGAAATGTGTATGTGGATGACCACATGCTATGCTAGCAAAACACGTTCCCGCTCAAAGCGGGAGTAATCAAAGCGGATACGCATACAAATTCGTATATGCTCCAGAGTGAATCAGTTTAGATTCATCCAAAAATCTTGACTCGAAAAAGTGAATCAGTTTTGATTCACCTTGCTGATTAAATTGAGAAACACCGGAGAATCGGTAAATTTGACCAGAAGTCAACTTATTTTGATTCCACGGTGGCCATGACCTACGATATCCGGCAGAAAGAAGTCGGTGCAAATGGCCTGAGTTATACTATTTGGATATAATGCGGAGGCAGCAATCAATAAAGTCGATGGTATATTGGCGTGTATGCAGCAAGGGGGAGCCTTCCAATACATGCAAGTACTGTAAAATAGCATCAGTTATATCTTTATCGCACAATTCATAGCGGCGAATGCCGGAAGGTATCTTGTGTTGAACCAAAAGGTGACGCTCGGCTGTAATATGGATGGAATGGTCAGCGCTAAGGGAAAACACATCTTGGTCAACTAAGCGAACTAGTGAGCCGTTCAAACATTGCTGGCGCAGTGAATGTAATCTTTTTTGCCGAAGCACAGGGGAAATCGCTGTGTTGTGTGTGAATGCTAATAAGGAAGATTCACTGAAATAGCAAAGTGCGATTTCAGGATTTGGTATCCCGCCCACTTGGGCCAGAACACCCGTAGGTACAGAACTACTGGTGTACTGCATCAGATACGGCTTGGCGCGTAGATATTCCTGTGTGAATCGCAGGCGTAAGTATTCTACAGTTGAACAGTCACGGATACAATACATGACAGAAGTGCTTTGGTCGAACAAAAAAGCCTGATCTGGTAATAACAGATAGTGCGGAAACAGTATATCAGGGCGTTGTGAAAGGGGGCTGTCTTCGTAAAACAAGCGGCCGCGATATTGCATTGTATTCGCATATAGAAGTGGAAGGATTTCGGCCAGTGCAGACAAACTACTATAGGAATCGTCGTTGCCACTGTAAGGCACTATCATAGTGAACTGCCAAATCTCATGTGAAATCGGACATGAGGCGGCAGTCTGAAGAAGACAATTACATAGGATAGAAGGTAAGCGAGGCGAAATCATGAGCGGCATCGCAGAGGGCACGGACAGGTATCGTCTTAAGGCAGAGGTTAATGTCAGTTGGATATCGTTGAAATTTGTAAATAACGATGATTCATTGATTTTTGGAGAACCATCAGGAATCGTGATACCATTTAGAGTAGGGCTGCGAAGAAAGGACTCCAATAGTGTCTGCAGGTGGATGTTGCGCTCTTGTGTGGCGGAATCAGTTGTAATCAGACGGAAAGATTGGGTGATATCCTGTTGCTGTTGTGGTGTGGCATGGCAAACTTCCAACAGGGTTTTTAGCTGTCGGTGAGTAGGTAACCGTTTCCCGTTGGCAATTTTGTATAAGGTGGAGCGATCAATTCTCACGCTGCGCGCAAGTTCAGAAAATGAACCGGGAAACGGATCAATAAGCTTTTGAATTTGGTCACTCAGTCGGCTCATGGCATACTCCTACATACAAATTTTACAGTATACAACTAAAGTTATAATGTTCAGATACAAATGTCAAGCATGTGGCGTAAATAATTTTTGTTGCGCCACATGGTATGCCGCAGTTGCAGCCGCCATTGAAGCAGTCTATAATAATTTTATTGGCATTTTCAATCGAAAACTGTAACTATAGTAAAAAACGGATAAACAAAAATAAATCAAGATACAGAAAGAGAGAGAACGGCATGAAAAGACGTTTGTTGGCAACTGTGTGCTCTGCTGCCATTTTGGCAAACATGGTTCCCTATCAGGCTTTTGCGGATAATGCGCAGGCTACACCGGAGACGGCGCAGAGCGTTGCATTGGATTCTGCAGCGCAGGCATTTGCGGTGGATGGACAGACTGAAGCGTATAACTATAAATTAAAGGTTGCTGTTAGCGGTGTTGACGGCGAGTATGTCAAGGCTGGGGATAAGGTCAAAGTAGCAGTTACGATTTCGGATGCCGCATGGGCGACCGATGCAAACAAAGCTGGCTTTATTGCTGCGTCCATCGAATTGACTTATGACAGCGAGGTTCTGGAGCCGAACTATGACGAAGAGTTGGGTTCTAAGTTCAAGAACTTGCGGAACCCGAATCCGAATAAATCTGATACGGTAAGCTACACAATCAGCGGAAATATTGATGAAAATGCAGGCCGCTTGAACTGGGTAGTTGAGGCACCGAATCCGGCCAAAATCGGTAAGGACCAGTGGAGAGCTACTTATGCCGACCTGTCTGAGAACGACACCGTAATCGTCACTTACAGCTTTACCGCTAAAGCCGATATTCCCAAAGGACTGTCCAAGTCGTTGGGATTCAACCTGACGAGCAAGGGCAAGGACAACGCAGACAGCGCCTTTGGTGACTTCGTCAGCCAGAGCAACAAGCTGTTTGTGAAGGCAACCGCTGAGATTGAGAATAACACAAGCCTCAAGGTTGACACCAAAGCTCCCACGATTACGCTGAGTGATACCGCTAACAACGGTAAGTTCTTCTACGCCCCTGTCGGCGTTACGGTGGCAGACGATGGGATCGGTCTGGCCTCTGTTACCTTCGGCGGCAAGGAATTGACTTTGAGTGCTGATGGCTCGTATAGCTTGACGGAAAGCGGCACGCTGACTGCCACTGATAAGTTGGGCAATACTTCTAAGCTGGACATTACCATTGATACCACTGCGCTGGACGCGGCCCGCGCGGCTATTGCAAAGCTGCCGGACGCAACACCTGACTATACCTGCAAGGCGAATCTCGAAGAAGCAGAAAAGGCAGTTGCGGACCTGAAGGCAACGGACTCCGCTGCATATAGTAAGCTGACGGAAGCTGAACTGAACAAGATTGCCGCTGCCCGTACAGTCGTTAATGAAATTAATGCCGAGATTCAGACTGCTCAAGCAGATATTGCTGCGCTGCCGTCCGATATTCAGCCGACGGCGATTACGATTGAGGCAGTCAGCAAGGTTCGGGATCAGCTGAAAGCCTTGGCGAACAAGGGCGTTGAGGTGGAGAAGGAAGTTGCTAACTACAGTACTTACAAAGCTGCGGAAGAAAAGCTGAACGCTGCGCTTGAAGAAATTGATAGCATCAAAAAAGACATCAAGGACTTCAAATACACCGGTTATGGCGATAAGTCGGCGGTGAGTGCGCTGCGCGGCAAGGTCACGGCCCTGCAGACGAAGTACGGCGATGATATTCTCTCCGATGCCGACCTGAAGAACCTGACTGACGCCGAAGCGGCTGTTACGGCTACCAGCGGTAAGGTCGATGCGGCTGTTGCGGAGATCGACAAGCTGCCCACCAGCCTGAATCCTCTTGCCACAGTGGACTCTGCGGTGCAGGCTGCTAAAAAGTCGGTTGAGGCACTGGTGAAAGAAGGCGTTGTTCCTGACACCGATATTTCTAACTACAGTGACCTTGTGACGCTGTCCGAGAAGGTGGATGCCGCCAAGGGTGAGGTGAACGCGCTGAAAGCGGACATTGCAGGATTTACCTACACTGACTACAGCGACAAGACCGAGGTCGAGAAGCTGAACGACCGACTGAATGCCCTGAAGGCGGCATACGGTGATGACATTCTCACTGACGCTGACCTGAAGAACCTGACTGACGCCAAGAACGCTTTAGAGCAGACCAATAAGGAAATCGATGCGGCTGTTGCGCTCATCAATGATAAGACCGCCACTCCGCTCAACCCTCTGAGCGAGGCAGAAAGCGCACTGAAAGACCTGCACACCGCGGTGGACGCGCTGGCCGATAAGGGCGTTGTCATTGAGAACGAGATCAGCAACTACAAAAAGTTCGCTGACTTTGAGAAGACTGTCAACAACGCCAGCAATGCCGTGAAGGCTGCCGCTGACGAAGCTGCCACTTTTAAGTACACCGGCTACGGCGATAAGGATGCTGTTGCTGCACTGCGCAAGAAAGTCGACGACCTGAACAAGCAGTACGGTGATGTGCTGACCGGCAATGCCATCAAGAATCTGACCGACGCCGAGACGGCAGTTGAGAGCACCGAGAAGAAGATTGATGCCGCAATCGCCCTCATCGACACCCTGCCCGACAAGGTGGAAGTGACCGATGCGAACATCAAGCTGATTTCTAATATTGACTCTGCACTGGACGAATTGGCCGACTTGGGCGTTGATAACGCGAAGTATGTTACCAACTACAATAAGTACACCAAGGCCAAGGCGGCTCTGGGTCAGGCGACCGAGGAAATCGACGCTGTCAAGAAAGAACTGAAAGAGTTTACTTACATCAACTACGGTAAGAGCGTTGATGCTACCCGCGAGCTGCGTCAGAAAGCGGACAAGCTGGTGAAAGACTACGGCGATGTGCTGGCCGAGAGTGATCTGGCGAAGCTGGTTGCCGGCGAGAAGAAGCTGCATGCTACCGAGACCGAAATCACCAATGTCATCACCGCCATCGGCACGTTGCCCACGAAGGATGCAACGCTGGCAGAAATCGAGGAGATCGATGCTGTCACTACCCGCGTGAACGCTCTGCTCAAGGACGAGGAAGTCCCGCAGGCGAAGATCACGAACTACGCTGACTACCAGAAGGCCGTTGATGCCAAGGCTGCGACCGAAAAGGCCATCGCGGATGTGAAGGCACAGATCGAGGCCCTGCCGGAGAAGGTCACACTGGAACAGAGTGTGGTTGACCAGCTTGATGCAGCCGGAAAAGCCGCTGAGGATGTGCAGAAGACCTACGGTGACAACAACCATCAGGCGCTGGATGATGCAACGCTGAAGAAACTGGAAACGGCGAATAACACTCTGGAAGCCTTGAATGGGAAGCGCGCCGATCTGGTGAAAGACCTCGGCAGTATGGTGCGTGCCGAGGATGTCAAGCTGACCGATAAGGCTGACATCGAAAAACTCCGCGGCCGCGTGAAGGAAATGCAGGACGAAGACAAGGCTACCTTCACAGACGCTGAATTGAAGAATCTGACTGCTGCCGAAAAGGCTCTGGCAGATTTGGAACAGCGCAGCAAAAATGCCCACAAAGCGGTCGCGGCTCTGCCCGGCGCAGATACTGTCAAACTGACCGAGAAGGCCGACATCGAGGCTCTGAACAAGGAAATCGCGGCTCTGGAAACTAAGGGAGACAGCTTCACTGCAGCTGAAAAGCAGAAGCTGGCCGACGCACAGAAGGGCATTACTGATTTGGAAAAGGCCCAGACGGACATGAAAGCCACATTGGAGAGCTTGAAGGACGATAAGGATGTCCGGTACGATGATAAGGCTGCGGAAGAAAAGCTGTCTGCAGACATCGAGGCTTTGCAGGATCGCGGCGTAGCGGTGGACGAAACCACGATGGGAGTAAACGGCTGGAAGCGCTACACCAGATATGCGGCTGCTGTTAAGGCTATGAACAGCGAATTGACGGGCCTGAACAGCAAGATGCAGACAGAGCTGGACAGCTGGACTTATCCGTATGACATTGCCAAATATGACGCCCTGCGTAAGGATATGGACGCTGCGGCTAAAAAATACGGCATGACCGAGGAACAGACCAAGGCTGAGTTCACCAACTACGAGACGGACAAGATTCAGGCTGCGGCTGCCGAGGAGAAGATCAAGCAGGCCAACGCTAAGATCAAGGCACTGCCTGCGACCATTACCAAGGCACAGGAGCAGGATGTTGTTGCCATCACGGCAATCGTGAATGAACTGAAAGCGGCACCTTACAAGATGACCGATTCCGCCTTGCAGACTGCGCTGGGCAGCAACTATGCAATCTATACAAAGGCCGTTGCAACCCTGGCGGAACTGAATAAGCCGGCCGACAACAATAGTAGCGGCAGCAGCAATAACAACAATAGCAACAGCAGCAACACAACAAGCACCAATAATAAAACCACTACGACGAGCACGGCCAACAAGACCACGAAGCCCGCTGCGGCGGCTACTACCATCCCGCAGACATCCGATGCGTTCCCGCTGACGACGCTTATCACATTGGCGGTGGCATCCCTGGGCGGTTTGATCGCGGTGCTGTTCAAGAAAAAGCGCAACGACTAATCCACGGTAATTTGATCCTTTATATCTGAAACATTAATGTAAGGGAGGGCAAATGTATCTGCAAAAAGATGCTTTGCCCTCCCTTATGCTATTTTGTGCGCAGCAGGCGTAAGAGCCTGTAAATATAAGGAGGAAATTTGGAATGAAACGATTGCTGTCCATGATTTTGGCTGCGGCAATGGTTGCAAGCATGATGGCGCCGGTGGCTTACGCCGATGACACCCTGCCCATAACCGAGCCCACGGCCACTGTGCAGGAACAGCCCGCAGAGGATACCCCTGCGGAAACTGCACCTGTAGAGACGCCTACGCAGGAGGCAACCCCTGCGCCGACAGAGACCCCGGTTGAGGCAACCCCGGCTCCTACGGCGGAACCCACTGCTACCCCGGAGCCGACGGAAATGCCGACTCCGGAACCGACGGCTGAGCCTACCGCCGAGCCGACGGCAGAACCTGTGCCAACGGAGGAGCCGGTGGAGATTGTGGCTGACGCTCCTGCGGAGCAAGCTGCTGAGGTAGCCGCCCCTACCGAGACGGCCAGCCCTGATGATGCCGACCCGGAGACGACGCTGATTTTGTATAAGGACCCTAATACGGGCTATTACTTTGGCAAACTGCCTGTTAAGGTCAGTAAAAGCGGAGCAAAGGCAACAACGGACTATGCGGCGATTCATTACGAGAAAACGGCTAATAACACAAGTGTTGGTATTGTCCCGATAGGTGACGATTTTTGGGTATTCACGAAAGACCTTAGCAGAAACCTTGGATATGTCCCGGAGTATGTTGAATATACTGATCCGATGGATGTAGGAAACGGTGAAATTACAACTGTACCTTTGGTTGTCAGTGAAAGTGACCCAACGGATGCAGATATGCCTCCGTACATGATTGAGCCTAGTTCTTACACGCACCCGTATGGGACGCTGGATTTAGGCGTGTTCTGGGATAGTGACGAAATCACTAACTATGATACCGACTATACTATTACTATTACGGCCTATGGCACAAACGGAGAAGGCATTTTGACGCTGGACAGAGTCACAGGTATGGGCGGTGTTGAGGTCGTAAGCCAGCCGACTGCAAATGGCGGGAAAGCAGTCATTCGCTACCCGTCTGGTGTTAAGTATGGCTATATTGATAATAATGATATAGAAAGTCTGGCAGGGCTGTGCGTAGTTGCACATAACGATGCAGGGAAATACTATTATGTGCGTGCATCTCTGCGCGAAGTTCCGCAGCTGTACGAGATGCCGATTGGACCTAACTGGGTCGATTTGCTTAGCAGTGAGGGACAACACTTCTGCGATGCAGAACGAAGCTGGTCTGCCTATGGCGAAGTAGAAAATGTTACGGCAACGCTTACAAGTAGCCGTTATCCCCAAGATGATATGTCGGATGACATTGCGGTTGTTTATGACAAAACAAGTGATGCCGTAATCGCGAACCTTTTTAAAGAACCTGATGACATCATGTCGGTAAACTGGCGCTTGTCTATAGCTGTTACCTACAAGAATGGTGCTGTTTGTGTGGCAAATAGCATTGTGAGTAAGAATACTGAACTCCAGTTTACCCCAGATGAGCAGACGCTTACCGAAACAACGGGAAGCACGATGACAGGTACGCTCTATGCGTATAACTCCGTAACAGGTGCGTATGATAAGCCATATGTGACGAATGAGGGCGCAGCAATCAACTTTATCAGCAGCAACGGTACGCGGTTGGACGACACAAAAATTGCGGATTACATTGATGCGACTTTTGACAATACAACAGGGAAAATCACCTTTACGGTGAAACAGGATATCCCATTGCAGGATAGTTCGAACCAGGCATACATTCTGTTTCGTGTTACATCGAAGTATGCGAAGACAGCAGAGCTTACATTGAATGTTGGAAGCATTCCTGCCCGTTATTTCACAGTGTTTGGTGATGCAAACTACTTTGAAATGTGCAGTGCAGACGGCGACGATGTTTATGAACTGCGGGATGACAATTACAACTCTATCACATGGTCCGAACTTGGTACATTGGATACGGAAAAGGGCCCGTCTGCCGTTTTGAAGTATAGCGACAATGACGGTGTGACGCATGAAGTACCGGTTACTGCAACGTACAATGCTGACAAGGATAGTGTCAATGTAAAAATGTCACGGAGCGATGTTCCGCCGGCAAATGTGGATGCTACATTGTACATTACATTCCCCTGCAAGGAGTACACGCTGTCTACACAGACGGGTGTGTCTCGTCCGACTTTGAATGTTTCGCTTGTCAATAAAACTCCGGCTTCGTTGGGCGTTAAAGCGGGCGCAGCAATGACGGCCAAGGTCGCCCTCTATGATGGCAACACGGGCGAAGAAATAGCTTTCCCCGATATAGGAAATGTGCTGTGGACGGGCGAATGCTATGACAGTAGCGCGGGTATTACCAGTGACGAAGTACTGAATTATATCCGGCCCGAACTCTCGGCAGATGGAAAAATCGGCTTTACAGTTTTGAAGGATATTCCTCTTACAGAACAGCGGACAACTTTCTATTTCACTGCAAAGGGGCAGCTGGCGCAGTTCAGAGTCAGTGTTGAAGTAGGCACGCCGCAAATCTACCTGAATACGCTATCCGGCGGTATGACTTGGCCTGTGCTGATCAGCGATGCAGGCTGCGATTTGACCGCGTGTTCTTATAATTCGCAGGATTCCGGCTGGTCAAAGGTGGGCGGCACGCTGGATACGGAAAAAGGCCCCACGGCAAGTTTGGAATACTTGACAGCTGAAGGTGCAACCGTGCATGTGGACCTGACGGCTGTGTATAAGCCGGATACCGACACGGTCAATGTTAAAATGGACCCGGCAGCACTGCCGACGGGTCACGGCCTTGACAGCGCCCAGCTCACGGTCACGTTCCCCTGCAAGGAATGGGACTTGACCGCAAGCACGTCCCTGTCCCGTGAGTATCTGAGCGTAAACGCGAAGCCCCAGAAAGGTCTGGGTGAACTGGGCCTTACGGCGGGTTCTACGCAGACTTTCACGGTGACGGCGTACGATAATTCCACAAGCAAGTACATTCCTGTTTCCAAAGATCAGGACTGGACGGCCCAAATTTTGGAGTACCAGTATTTGATCGAGCTGGGCGACGGCGAGACACTCGATGATTATATCAAGGTGGAAATGCCAGAGGACGGTGTTCTGCAGCTGACCACCCTGAAAGACATTACGCTTAAGAACGGTAACACCACTGTTAGCGTCACCGTTGAGATGCGCAACTCGCTTTATCGGTATGGTGTGCAGTTCAGCGTGGGTGCACCCTCCGTCAACGTTAGCTTGTACACGGAGCAGGGCTACTCCCCGAATCTGATTCTGAGAAAAGGCGCGAGCTACACCGTGGAGCCGTTCGCTTGGATCAACGGCCAGAGCACGTCTCTGCGCAGCCTGGGCTATACCAAGTATAAGCTTCAGGTCGTGTACATTCAGGGCAACCATGGCTGGGGTGCTGGTACGACGAAGTTTATGTCTGACGAGGAAGCCGCAAAGTATTTTGACTTCTCTCTGAAAGACGGCGTGACCACGATCACAGTCAAGGAAGTCCCGAAGTTCTACGATGACGGTAGCGACCATACGATGGAAAACTGCTATCATTACGGTCTGCAGGTCATCGGTGAAGATTTCGATAGATTGAGTGATGAGTACAACTCGGATGCTCAGTTTACAATGGACAGCGTAGCGCTGACGCTGTTGGAGAATGGCACGGCTGTGCGCACGCTGCCCACCAAGGCCGGCACATACACCTATCAGTATGTTTCCGGTGACGATAGCCGTGAACTGCCCAACGTCGGCACAACTACGGCTACCTGCTATGGCCCCGAGGGCGTGTCCGTGACGCTGGATATGGCCAAGAGTGAGCTGACCTACAAGGTTGAAAAGGACATCGGCGCCGATAACACAATGGATCTTTCTGCATCCGGTATGCTGAGCAATACGCTGGGCTTCACCCTGAGTATGCCTGTGGGCCGTGCTAAGATCCGTCTGGATATGTTCTCCAACTCGTATGGCCTGACCAAGACGAACAACAAGTTCTACCTCAGCGGCTGCTATACGGACGGTGTGTATCTGCCTAAGGGCACGCTGAAAGACGAGAACTTCATTCTCTCAGTCTATGCGGACAATAAGACGGTGCCTATCAGCCAGAGCGAGTATTTTGACGCAACGATCAAAGACGGCTGGCTGACGGTGACTATCAAGAAAGAACCGACATCCGCCAACCTGCAGATCACCTACAAGGACGACAAGTATGTGACCGAGTATGTGCGGAGCCTGTACTACTCTAGTTCGTCCGATGACGGCAATACGAAGCGGTATGATGTCAAAGTGATGGACATTGTCACCGGGGAACGAATCAGCACTATCCCCAACGGAAAGGCCGGCACAGTGGCGCAGTATCGGTTGCGGGCAGGGGACAATAACCAGAGTTTGGCCCAGCTTATGGGCAGTGACCTGCTTGGCTTTACGCCGTACAGCACGGACTTCAAAGGCGACATCAGCGATTACGTCACGACGGACTACAACCAGATCACCGGCGTGCTGACATTGACTTGGAAACAGCCTCTGCCGCTGCTGAAAGAGGACGGCACGACCTATCAGTACTACATGAGAACGGATGTCCGTGAGGGTGCACAAAACAGAATTTATTCCATTAGCTTTGTCAATGTGTATGGTTATCTGACATTTGTGTACCCGGACGGCAGCAATAAGTCGTGGAATCAGAGTCTGAACGCCGGTGACGAGGTCAAGGCGTTTGTGAGCGGCTTCAGCAAGATTGATGACGGTGTAAAAGCGTGGTTTAAGCGTAACAATGGTTCTGTTTTTGAATCGTCCGACAAGATTCATGTGGAGAACAATGTCTGGGGCGGCATTACGCTCAAGGCGGATTCCGACATTGAGGCCGGTCACTACATTTACAGCTTGTGCGGTACGCTGAACGATGGAGCCTATGCGTTGAGCACCAGTAGCAGCAACAGTTCTTTTACCGTCTACAGCAAAGGCAACGGAAAAGACATCCAGTACACGCTGGATTCCGAGTACTATGATACATGGACGCTGGACAATAACGGGTCCTACTCCGTCTGCGGCGGTGATACTATGACCCTGCGCGCCAATGATCCCGGACGGGTCAAAAAGTTTGAGATCGTCGGCAATCTTACGCTGGCAGAGTCTGTTACATCGGAAGAAACAGCCGAGGGCACGGTCTACACGATCAAATGGAAAGACACCGACAGCAGTGAGAAGATGCGCTTGAAAGCTACACTGGCCGACGGCAGCGAAGCAACGACCGAAGTTACGATTCATGTCTACCACGAAAACGAACTTAACTATACGAACATTTCCTACTGGCTGGAGGGTGCGACGAAAGCGGCTGACACCAGCAATCTACTGCTGAACAACGGAGTCTGGACTGTTGGCAAGAGCTATAAGGTTTATCCGCATATCGGTAAGCGCACGCTGAAAGAGGCCGGTTACACCCTGAAAGATGCCTGGGTCAGTGACAACGAATATTATGACATCAGCTTTGATTCGGCAGACGGCAGCTTTACCTTTACCCCGCTCAAGAGCTATGCGACCCGCAACGGTGAGTCCAACAAGTACACACAGTTTGTCATGACGATCTCCAAAAATGGACGCGATAGCTCCTTCAACACTAACTTGTACTATGGTACTATTGTGGCTGCGGGTGATCGATCAGCATTCGTCGATGCAGATACGATGAAGGGGTTGCGCACAGTCACGGTGAGTGCGTCGAAGCCGACGGTCCGCCTGAAAGTGGACGAGGATGCGGGCACTCTGAAGTCTGTGGAGTTCAAGTCCAGCGTTCCCAATTCCCTGACCATGGTGCAGGATGCAAACGACCCGACGATTGTTACAGTCACGGCAAAACAGGCGTTGCCGTATGACAATTCTTACGTTACGGCAGTCATCACCCGCGTTGACGGAAGTCAGTCCTCGGCTTATATTCAGCTGAACTGGACCAGCAACTCGCCGTATCAGTATCTGCCCAACGGCATACGGATGGTGTTTGGCGAAAAGGGCGAAAGCCAGGATTACCATGAGTTTAACGGTACGACCTGGACGCAGAGCAGCAACAGCAACGATCCTGTCGTCAAAAAGCTTTATGTATTCTTTACGACCTATGAAAATGGCGCGAACAAGTATTACGACACCCTTGATACCGTTGATACCCTGACTGTGACTTCCAGCGACAACACCAATGCGATGGTCACCCGTCAGGGCAGAGAGAACGGCACGTACTTCTTTGAGTACCAGCTGGATCTGGCGAAGCTGGGGAACTATACGTTCACGGCGACGATGACTGCTACAACCGGCGAGACGTACACCGCGCAGTTTGAACTGCGCGTCTGCGAGAATGCCGTTACGGAAGTTGTGATAGTTCATAATTCCGATGAGCTGCAGCGTGTGCTGACCAGCGCAACGCTGGCACCGCGCACCCAAATCAACATGGCAGAGGGCGAGTACAGCGGCGACTTTACGATGGATGTGCCCGGTCTGCGCCTGTTGGGCAGCTACCAGAACCGACCTACGCTGAAAGGCACGATCACCGCAAAAGCGGAGCACGAGGACGTGCAGGCAATCAGTTTCATCAGCCCCAAGACCGGCAGCGGTACGGCTGTGACCGATGCACTGTACGTGAGAGGCAGCACCTTTACTGGCTACGATACGGCTGTAGAACTGCAGAAAGACGTGTACAACAGCTCGAACTGCATTGTTACAGGCAACACTTTTGAAGGCAACAACACGGCGGTCAGCTTTGTTGGCGACGAATCTTACACCTACATTACCTACAATACGTTCCGCAACAATAAGACAGCCCTGGTCTTGGAGCCTACCAGTACGATCTACGGCAGCTACTCCAAGATCTACGACGCTACAATCAACCGCGGCGGAATGAACCACAACATGTTCTTCCTGCAGGGCGGCCAGAAAGCAGTCGTCAACCAGAGCAGCAACGGCAACACCCTCAATATGACCTACAACTACTTTGCCACCGGTGCAGACGGCAACTATGCCGCAGCCAAGCCGACCAGCAGTATGTTTGAGGGCAAGGTGGTGTATGTCCCGTTCTATGAGACGGAAGCGATGGATGCCATCAACACCGACAAGACGCTGGACGATCTGGCAAAAGAAAATGCGGGAGACCCGACCAAGACCAAGGCCAAGCTGGAACTGGCCGCTGCACAGGGTTCGTCGAACCCCGGCGGCATCGATAGCTCGCTGACGTTGAGCGGCAGCCGATTTGAAGAACTGGCCCAGGATACCCAGAAAGCCGAAAGCATGGAGGTAACCGTCAAGAGCACCAGCAATGAGACCGATGTTATCTGGGACTTTGAGAAGGATAAGCTGAAAGATGACTACGACGGTTCCAGCGTGAACCTGGGCGTGGCGTTCACCTTCACTGACTTTGAACAGGACATCGTCAGCAATGTCGTCAGTAAGAGTAAAGAGGACGGCACAACGCTGAACAACATCGCTTATCAGGCTATGTGCTTCTCCCACAGCGGCGATTTGCCTGGTGAGGCAACAGTCAAGATCCGTATGAATGAGAGCCTGTTGGATTACTACAGCAAGCACAACAACTCGCTGGACGGCTTCAAGATTTATTATGTGAACGAGGGTACCGGCAAGCTGGAAGTCATGCGCGATGCAAGCGGCAATCCCAAGACGCTGAGCGTTGAGGTCGTGGACGGTGTGTACTTCGCGGTCACATCGATTGACCACTGCTCCAGCTACCTGCTGACGCCGGAGGATTTGAACGAGGCTATTAGCGGCTTAACGAAGATTCTGCTGAACGCGGGTGCACCGCTGACGCTGGATGAACTGACGCAACCGGACGGTGCAGTCCTGCGCCTCTTGAGCCACATGGAACCCGGCGTTACGCTGGACAAGCTGGCTCAGTACCTGAGCGGCGGCAGCATGACCGTGCTGGATGCCAACGGCAACAAGATCGACGCAGACGCGCCTTTGGGCACGGGCTATACCATCGGCCTGGGCGCTGACGGCAAGACCGGCGGCGTGACCGTGGCAGTAGCGGGTGATCTGAACGGCGATGGCAGCGTTGATACCAAGGATCTGACGATGATGCGCCAGGCAATCCTGCAAATCGGCCAGCTGACCCAGGTTCAGTTGAAAGCAGCTACCCCCAGCACCAACGGCAGCAGAGTCGACACGAATGACTTGGTCTTGCTGCGTCGCTACCTGTTGAGCATGACGAACACGATGCTGGACTAATTACGCAGCCAGCCCCCGCGGGCTGAAACAAAAGGCCGGTATGGTTAGTGCCATACCGGCCCTTTTAGGAAGGAACCTGATTCGTATGAGAAAACAATTCATCTCCGCTACGGCGGCCACCCTGTGCGCACTTTGTCTGGGTTTTGCTGCCAGCGCGGCCGAGGTGGCGCAGTATAGCTTGACGGCGGATAACGCGCAGGTGACAGCCGGAAACATTGTGGAATTGTCGCTGCGGTGCGATTCTGCTGCCACGCCCACAGCGGCGCTGTCGCTGCAATTTACCCTGCCGGAGGGCTACGCGGTCTATGATGTGGACAGTGGCAGCGGCATCGTGAACAATGAACTCTCCTACAGCTACACCGACTCAACGCTGAATGTGCTCTACTTGGACAATGATGCGGGCGGCAGCCCCGTGGAGCCGGGCAGTGAGGTGGCGAAGATCAAGCTGACTGCCGCCACGCCCGGCACCGGTCAGCCTCTGGTTTGCATTGAGTCCGACGCCAGTTTAGTGACGGTGGAGGGCAAGGTAGAGACACAGGGCATCGACCTGACGATCGGTGATATGACTGTGACGGGTGAGGCTGTGCCGGTGCCCACTACCGTGCCAAGTGTCTCCACCGACGGCAAGAAGCAGACCATGGCCGAGGCGAGCAGCAATGCCGCCAGCGAGAGCGCTACGGTGACGGAGCGCCTGCAAGAGCAGCAGGCCAAGCAAAACGGAGACGCGGCGGCCAACGAGCTGCCCCCCACCGCCACGCCGGAGATTATTACCGATGCGAACGGAAACAAGATGCAGATTGTGCGCAACGAGCGGGTCGAGGAAAATGCGGTGGATGTAACGGAAGATGTGCTGAACGCACAGCCTGCCACCACACCGACCGCAGAGGCTCAGCCCGCTGTCGACACCGTGCCGCAGCAGAGCAACGCGGCCCTGCCGGTGGCACTGGTTGTGGTTGTGGTAATCGCCGCTGCGGCTGCGGGCGCTGTGTGTTACAAAAAGAAGAAGTGAGGTGCTGAGAGGACGATGAAAAAAGCAGCAAAAACCCTGAGCATTCTACTGACGGCGGCGCTGGCAGGCAGCATGTTCACGGCCTATGCCGAGCAGGCGACGCCGGAGACCGCTTCAGGAGTCTATGTAGCCGAGATGGCCCCGGCACAGGACGAGGAAACACCTGAACTGGAGTATGTGACGCTCCCCGGCGGACGGGAAGGCTTTGAACAGGAGTTGAAAGCCCGCAGCAAGTTGGCCGACCAAGGCGGCGTCAGCGTGGCGGCGACCTACGCCGAGACGGATACCAATTACACAGAACTGTGCGACCGCGTGACAAAAGCCATCGCAGCGAGACAGGAGATGGTAGACATTCACGATCTGGGGATTACATTCGACCAGATCAAGGCATTCGCCGGTGAGCCCGGCACGCTGGCCGGTGGCTACAAGGTCAAAAATGGAATACAGTATTCCTTTTATAAAGGCGAAAACACGGTCGCAAGCCTGATCTTGTCGTACTACCCCGAAGAGGACTGCGCCAAGATGGACGAACTTGTCGGGCGCATCAAGGCTCGTGTAGAGCAGGGGAAAACTGACTTGGAAAAGGTCATGCTGCTCCACAATGAGATTGTGGCCGCGACCCAGTATGACATGCAGGTTTACGACGGGGGAAGTGATTCCGACAGTCCGATTTATACGGCCTACGGCGTGTTTATGAATCGTGTGGCGGTCTGCGACGGCTACACAAAAGCGTTCGCCTGTATTGCCAACGAACTGGGCATCCCAACGGTTCGCCTTTCCAGCGAAGAGATGAACCATGCCTGGAATCTGGTGCAGGTGGACGGAAACTGGTATGAAGTAGACTGTACATGGGATGACACGGAAGGCGCTTATATGGACTACGGCTTTTGCTCGTACAAGTATTTTATGCGCAGTGAAAACGACTTCGCAAATAAGTGCGATCATGACGGAACAGATGTTATAGGTTTTTACGACGGCTTTGATAAGAATATGGCAGATGCTGCAGTTGATAAAACATATGACGATGCGTGGTGGGTGAAATTAACTGAAGACAATGCAAGCGGCATCATGAGTCTAATTCAACTATACGATGGTGACTGGTATTTTGCACACAATGGCGTAATGCGTTGGCGCGATAATCTGTGGGATGGCACGGATACCTTTAACCGCGTGGAAGGCGACTGGTGGATGTATGGGTGTTCTCTTATTGGAAATCGTGTGTTTGGCGCAGAAAAAGAACGAGGCAGCAATAAGATTTGTGAATGCAGACTGGACGGCAACGCGCACACTCTGACATGGGTGAAAGATTATCCGGTCCAAAACTGGGGTGTTAAAGCGTTCGACGACAAACTGTATTACGCGGCCACTATGGGCAAGCAGTGGGGATTGCAGGAACTGGACATTGGCACAGTGAGCCCTGACCCTGTGCCGGATCCTAAACCTAACCCAGAGCCGGGCAATGATGACAGCTATGTAGTTGAGAACAACACCGTCTACGGCGTGAGCGAAGCCACGACACCGGAGCGGTTCTTGGCGACGCTGGGTGGGGAAAACGGCCTGACCGTGCAGAACCTGGCCCCCAACGGCAATGTCGGTACGGGCACGCAGGTCTGCAACGCGGCTGGCGATGTGGTGATGACGGTCGTCGTTTACGGAGATTTGAACGGCGATGCGATGATTGATTCTAGCGACCTGGTGCTGATGCGCCGTGCTTTGCTGGGCGTGACGATGCTGGAAGGGGACTTCGCTAAGGCGGCGACCTTCAGTTCCAAGAGCGGCACAGTCCCCACATCCCAAGACCTGACCCAGATGCGGCGATACCAGCTGAAAGTGGTTTCTAAGTTGGGCTAAATGTTATGTAAGGCATACGGGGGCGAGGACGCTGCCCTCTAAATGCCTTTGCGGTGAAACAAAAATCTCTGGAAAGCGGGGAGTTTGGGGTGGTATTAGGCTGGACGAGTACCACGCCGATGCACCGCGAACGCGCCCAAACAGGCGTGTTTCTCGCGGCAACAGGAGCGGTGTGTGTATGATTGCGTTGAGTTGGTTTTCGTACAACTTCTTGCTAAAGGGTAAAACTTATATACGGATTCGTAGGGCTTTTCACTTGCGAGAACCCAGTGATGCTCGTATTCATGTTTCTCAATGAGACCAAAGCTGCGCATTTATTTGAGCGTTGCGAGTCAGAATCCGTCTCGCAGATTTGCCCCCAAAACTGCCCCCCAAAGGGGTTGGAACGGGTCAGCACCGTATAGCACCCTTTTGTACACATGGGACAAAAGCTGTTTTACCCTTTGGTACACAATACCACCAAACCCAACAAAACGGCACTGTAACGCACAAATTTTAGATTTCTCATAACCCGGAGGTCGCAGGTTCAAGTCCTGTCTCCGCAACCAACAAAAGCTCGTTGAAACGACAAGTTTCAACGAGCTTTTTTCTACCTTATGGCAAAAGTGGTAACGATTTGGTAACTTTGACCCCAAAATGACCCCAAAACGGCAAAACGACTGCGCCCGGACGATTGAACTTTTCAACCGTCCGGGCGCTTTTTGTGGATAAATTTTGCGGAGTTGGCAGGTAAAAATAGGAGCGGTCAGCGTAGTCAACCCGCTTTGACGAGTACCAACACGCTGTTCTGCGGTACGACAATTTGGTCTTGTTTGGTGGGAATGGGCGGGTTCTTGTACTGGCGCAGGGCTTTTTGGATTTGTTGCTTGACCT
>ERZ1035027.676-NODE-676-length-18233-cov-4.489328_pt1 | contig 18233 bp, 20 predicted proteins | sample MGYA00520604_ERZ1035027 | MGnify/ENA primary metagenome ERZ1035027 (study PRJEB33766, sample SAMN09781743) | gut metagenome | biome: gut microbiome | host: Homo sapiens | place: Madagascar | study: EMG produced TPA metagenomics assembly of the PRJNA485056 data set...
CCGCCCCATCATGCCGGGACGAGATGCCATCTGAGCAGCAACATCAACGCTTACCGGTGCAGCAGGTGCGCTGCTTTCCTGCTGAGGCTCGGACTCAACGACAATCTCTTCTTCCACCACCGGCTCGGGGTCGGGGTCGGGCTCCTGCTCTGCCTGAGATTCGGGCTCTGCTTCTGCAGCTTCTTCTGAAACCGCCACAGGCTCGCTCTCTGCCAGCTCTTCGCTTGCCGTTTCGGATACCGCCGTCTCTTCGCTTTCGGTCGCTTCACCCTCTTCGGAAACATCAACATCCTGGCTTTCACTTTCATCGCCAGCATCAGCTTCCACAGCGTCGGTTTCTTCAACTGCGATTTCGGGAGTAGCAACTTCCGGGGTGCTCACTTCTTCAGTTACCATCGTCGGTTCGGAACTCGCCACTTCATGAGTGCTCTTTGCTGCACACACGGCACCAATGCCGATAATTGCGCAAGCAGAAACAGCAACTACCACAGCTACAGGTTTACTAATCTTTTTCATGTCTTTTCCTCCGCACTATTTTGCGTCTTTTGTTAGTCAGTTGGCCTAAAAAATAAATCCCACTTGCTTACCTCTCTTACTGTTTTAAGTATACCACTTTCTAACGATTGTGTCAACGCTTTGTATGTATTATTTCAATATTTTTTATGCACCTTTCTTATAATTTTATTGCGCTGTGATGTCACATTTCGCAGCAGCCATACCGCGTTCTTTTGCTCAACTTTAGGTGTCATTTGCCATGAAAAGCAAAAGAAAAAGCGCAAGCAGCTATGTGCTCACGCTTGGCTATTGAAGGTATCAGGTGTTGTCGGCGGTCATTTCAGCAGTGTCCGATTCAGGCTCAATGTCAGACACTGCAATTTCAGCGACATCCTCGCTTTCCTCCTCCGGAGACTCAGCATCACTTTCCTCGTCCTCGTTCGTGCAATAGGCGTTCAGGTTCTCGTCTGCCACTGCAAATCGAATCACTCGGGGTTCACCGGTAGCATCTGCCGGAGAAAGAGTCCACATCAAGGGGTTTGCAGCGACAATATAGTATTTCCCTGTGAAATCATTCGGAACCACGACCAGACGCAGCAGAGGAATATTGAAGCCGTCATCGTCCATACTCTGTTCGGCTTTGCTGAAATTCTCCAACGCATTGTAGGCAGTGCGGAGCTCTGCATCGAACTTGGACGGGAAGGTCAGGGTAATCAGCGATGTCTCCGCGTGACGGAAAATGTTCACAGTCGGGTTCAGCATCGGAATCTCATGCACCGGGGTAGGCGCGGTGCCCCCATCATGCAAAATGTCCATATACAGTACGCAAGACGCGTTCGGCATACCGAGCTCATCATTAAAGCCCGATGCGGATACAATCAAGTTTTTCAGAGACAGGGCTTCTTTTTCATTTTCCATAGTGTTCCTCCTTTATCGTTCATCATAATTGTTTCTTGTAGGTTGAAGGCGATTCTGTCTTTGGGGCTGGTGCGTTCTCTGATGATTGCGCTGCTGCCCACTGCGAGAAGTATTATACCGGCTTCGATTTTCCCGTTCGCGTTCAATGTCACCGTCAATCTTCTCAATGCGATAATCTACTCTACCGAGTACCTGGCGGTCGTTCACCACCGCCATTCTGTCTTTATCTTTACCCCGAATGTAGAGCATTTGGACGGGTGCTCCCGTCCGATTCTTATAGGCCCTTTGCTGCGCTGTCAATCTGATTGCAGCCTCATCGCCAGCGCCATGGGCCGCGAAAGCGCATCCTTTTACCTGGATACCCAGCAAGGCGCGGCCACGATACTGCAGCTCGTAATCAACGCCTTCTGCCACATCAGTTCGTTTGCCCGCTCTCGTGAAAGTCACGCCTTTTTCGGAAAGCTGCTCAGCGAGGAACTTTTCTGCGGCAAGTTCCCGTTCCAGACCGACAAGCGTGCGGTCGAACAGCTGGTTGACATATAGATTGACAATTTGCTCATATGTAACCTGACCGGCTTTCAGTGTCAGACCGTTCCCCGCTTCAATCCTTGCGTACATCTCTCGCATCTGCTTTACGATATCCGCCTGCGTTTTTGGAGCTCTCACCGTGATATTGTCACGGAGCTGATTTGGATAGCACTTGTATTTATGCACAAGGTACTCTCTTGCCTTTCGGCTTCCGTATTCCAAAGTATGCAAGTCATCATCGCGTTCTTTGGCAAGTTTTCCGGTGAAATAGTACTTGAATAGATTTTCGGCAGTCAGTTCAATACCATCATCGGCCATCTTTCTGGCAATGTCGTTCAAGGCTCCGATATTGGTAATTCTCCCACATCGCCCTCGTGACCACTCATCCATCATAGCAACAGCGTTTTCGCCGCTTGATTTTCGGAAGAAAAGGTCCCGCTCTTCCTTGGGCCAGACCTTTTGCGCATCAATACTATTGAGTGAAAACTCCGGTTCGCGTCTTGGAACAATCAATTAACATCAGCCTCCTTCACAGCAAACACTACGCAGCGCTCGCTTGTCCGTTTTGCCTTCTGACAGGTACTGAGGATAATGACCTCATCATCAGCTGTCGGAGCGTCAACCCATGTTTCAAACAAGCTCTCGGCTTTTGCTTCTTGCAGCCATGCCTCGTACTCATCATCCGAAGAGAAACCGTTCTGGAGATAATTCCAGCAAGGCAATCCTTCATCCAAAGCCGTGCAGTCGTACCGGACCACAGAGAAGATTCTGTACGGTTGAACTTCGCCACCTACCTTGCCATACCAGATGACGGGGTGACGACTCTCGTATTCCTGGTCCTCATATTTCACAAGCGGCGAAAACATCGTCTGCGCATCGCTTCCAAAATTATGACCATGAATGGAAAAAGCCTTGCAGGTATTGAGGTCGTAGTCTCCCGGAATATAAGGAACGCCATATTGAGAAGCGCCGCCTCGGATATCGTGACGCAGGTAGAAATCCCTGTCCCCTGCTCTGTACAGAACCGGATACGAGATAATATCCTTGGCATCATCGGCATCCGCATAAACCCAGCCAGCGACTTCATCGTTCACAGCCAGCAGGCTCTCCCAGTCAATCGTGACCGGTGCATCCGTTTGCTTGATTTGGATGTCACTGCTCTTCTGCTCTGCTGCTGCGACATATCCCCTATACAAGCTCTCGTTCTCTTCATCGTGAGCAGACCCTATATAAAGCAATGCGGCGCAGGCCATGACACCCGCGCCGAGCAATACAAGAGCAGCTTTCAAAATGCTCGTCTTATTCATGTGTCTTCCTCCGGGTGTAGTTGCGCGTCCGGAAGGAATCGAACCAACTGCTTCTGCACCTGCTACTGCGGATACGGCCACCGTGGCCTCGGACGCATAGTTTTTTTTTGAAGATGTCAGCCGACTTTTTGTCGTTGCCCGCTTCCCACCACGCGGAGGTCATCTTCTTGGGAAGCATCGCAATGGAGCTTTGCGCTCCACTGCGGATATGGCTGAATTAGCCGCCGATGGTCTTGCCGTGCTCGTCAGTCTTGACCTTTTCCTGAGCAATCTCAACGGTATTTTTGCCTGCGTTGGTTGCAACGGTATGGTCTTCCTTACTGACATTCAGAGTAGCGTCGCCAGTAGAAGTGTTGGCATACTGGACAGCAGAAATCGTAGAGCCAATGGAAACATCAGCGCCCTGCCACTCGTTACCAGCGTCCTCGTCGAAGTACAGCGTGTACTTGCGTTCGGAGGAAGTCTTGTCATTGTTGCCGGTAATCTTCTCTGCGTTGGTGCCCGTGCCGTCCAAACTGACTTCGTCACCCTGGTAGACCAGAACGATGCTCTTGCCATCCTTGCTCAGATAAGCATCCTGCATGGTCAGGCCGGTATCGGGGAATTCGACGGTGGTCTTGTAATCTGCTGCTGCAGGGTCGGTGTTGGTCGTAACCTCGCCATTGACGCCTTTCTTGCCTTCAACCAGATGAATCGCAGAACCGCCATCGAAGCTGCCAGCTTTCAAAGCTTCAAACATCTTGGAGACAGTGGTTTCCTGGTCGGTCGTCACAGCCTCATTGGGCGTAACGGTGACAGTCAAAGTGTCGTTGGTACGCATAGCCTTGTTCTCGGCGTTGTTGATGGAGTACGAAATGGTCCGGACATCGCCAGGATTCAAATTCTGGACTGCATCCACAAACTCGGTGTTCTCCAGCTGTTTGGTGAAATCGCCATCAGTCAGGTTAGTCCCGGTAACTTCAACGGCCAGCTTACCGGCAGTGGTCTTGCCAGAGACATCAGCATGGTCGGTGAACAGCATGGAAACGCCACCCAAAGCCATAACGCCTGCTGCCGCCAGGGCAACGGCACCGGTAATCTTCTTCTTGTTTGCATTCTGCATAGCAGTGACCTTCTTTCTGATTTTTGAAATGGGTTTACTCCCACATATATAAAGAAAGCAACTATTAGCCGACCATGAGGCCGTTGTCCGCCATCGCCACGGGGAGGCTGTTGCTGATGGCATTACGCCGGAAACCCGGCGCGTAATTTTCACTTTTGCTTTTCAGCCTGCTTCCGTTCCAGTTCAGCTCGTTTTTTCTCGGCCTCAGCAATCAGCTCGGCCAATGGTTTCCGCTCAAGCATTTTTTCTTTTCTCCTCTTTCTTCTCGCTGCGTTTAGATTTCAGATAAACACCGCCAACAACTACAAAGGCAATCGCAAGGCCCACCCGCATAGCTTTTACTGCGGAGTTATGATAGATGTCATCGACGCCAGACTGAATAGAAGAACTGACTTTGGATGGAACTGTAATGACTACCGTTTGCTTTGGCTGGGGAGTTCCGCTCGGCTGGTTATTGGTCCCGGAGCTTGGCGCATTTTCATCGTCACTTCAAACACCCAATTTGTATCAAGAACGCCCCCCTGCGCCTCATTGCCAACTGTGGCAGGCAATGTCACGGCCATATTCATCTCAGCTTTTTCACCTTTCGGAATCGAAACCTGTGTATTCTGCAACTGCTGAGCGTTGCTCATTGTGCCATCATACAGATTGGCATTGCCCTGCGTCACCTTAACGGTCAGATAGTTGTAAAGGTCAGGATTCGTTTTATCTTTCAGTGCGTCCTCAACCCGTACCAGGCGAACCTTGATACCAGAACCAGAGGTGTTGGAAATCACCGCCTTCGTGGTAATCACATCACCGGGCACGATTTCACTTTCTGCGAAAAGGTTTCCTTCTGCCTTGAGATTCAGCTTTTTGTCGTTGGCGTTCCAGCTCGCCGTGAGTACCGTGCCAGCGCTCTTATATTCCTGTGCAAATGCAACGCTTGCCATCGAGCACATTGTCATCGCAGCGGCGATAAGCAACGCTGCAATTTTTTTTACCCCGTGCTTTACCATCGTTCTTCATTCCTTCCTAAGTCAACACTTTTGACATAATAGTTAGTTTTATTCCGTATTTTTTATGCCGCCATGTTCTAGCGGCTCTCTAATTCCATTATATCATATCTAACCGTTATGTCAATACTATTGACTATATAATATATATCGGCTGCGTGAGAATTTTTCGATTGCAGCGGTCCTCATAAATTTGCCGTACCTTAGCATCGTCAAACATATCGAGCTTCTCACACAGATTATTTGCAGCCTCAATCAGCACCGGTACTTCCGTGTGCTTCACGAGTTCTCGAAGCTGTTCCATCAGCCGCTCTTTATTGTTGCTGGTCATCAGCTGGTTCAAAAGACAGACTTCATCAAAGTCAAAGCTTACCGGCTGGTTCGCTGCATAGCGCAGCCGAGTCATTGCGCGGCGGCTTGTCCAGTAGATTTGATTCAGCAGTTCCAGATACTGTTCGGGATTCTTACCCTCTGCGCCATTCCAGGCGGCAAAGAAGAGAATATCGTTGCTGGGCTCAATCGCGTTGATACGCAACAATACGCTTGCCGCACACTCTGCCACGAGGCCCACATAGAGCTTGTCGGTATCGGGCAGTCTCCGTTCTGCCTCGAATCGTGTCAGTCCACAGATTGCTGCTTCCGCAATAAGGCTCTTGTTTTCAGTCGCAAGTTCCAGGGTATTCTTCTCTGCGTTGTAGTTAGCGAGTTTTCCCGTCTCGCTGACCGTGGCAATATCACAATCCATCAGAGAACGAAATCCCGTGACGATATCGTCAGGAGTAAGCGGGTACTGGTCCTTGACATCTTCAGAGTCATCATCGGGAACGGTCTGGGAGATATCATAGAGATGGACCGGCGCATAACCGATACAGGTTGTTGCGAATTCTACACTTTCGTTAGACACCGCATTCTGCTCTGCATCTTCAGTGATATAGGCATCCTTGCCCACACCAACGGTAGGCTTGAGCAACACCACTGGTTTCACATCACGCGGGAGAGTGCGGCGATACCATTCCGTCCATGCTTTATACCCTCCTACCGCCGTGGCATTCGGCATCTGCATACGGAGCAGCAGCACATTGTCGGGCGACAGTGAAGGATGCGCGGCCATCGCTTTGAGAGTTTCCTTCAAAGCTGCTGTATCTTTGCATCCCGCCACTGCTTCCGTCAAAAGTGTCTCTTTCCAACCCACCATACATTTCAGCCTCCGTCTTTCCGTCTAAAAACACCTGCCTCATGCAGGATTCCATACGCCCTACCAGACGAAATACCGTAATGCCGTGCAATAGCTGCGACCGACATATCGGGATTCCGGATTGCCATTTCAATCATCTGCTTGTTCCGTTTCGCAAGCCGTGCCTGGCGGGCCTTGGCGACAGCCCTTGCCTGCTTGCTGCCATCAACCTGATTTGCGAGGATAACATAAATACGGGCTCTACTCAAATTCTGCCCTTTGGCAATTTGCCTTACGGGAATTCCAGCGTTGTACTGTGCCGCAATATTCTTGTTGCGCTCGGTATAGCAGCTAACCGTGCGCCGTTCATAGCGCTTATAGTCCGGATACTTCCGCAGAATAACATATGTCCGCGTCAGCGACAAATGATGTGCATCTGCGATGTCCTTGGGGGCCATTCCGTTCCGGTAATCGTTAATGATGTCATTGTCTCGCTCCATCTACCCATTTTTCATTATATTTTCTCCCTTTCTGAAGTCTAAAAGTTGCCTTTCCTCATAATTGCTTATAAATCCTTCCATTGAATGAAAATTTGTACCAGGAGAGCCAGAATCGCTCCAGCGATATAGTTCACAGGGCCTGCTAGAAAGACAAGCGGCAAAGTTCCAAGCAAACTAACCTTGACGGCCTGTCCTAGCCCTAACTGCTGAATTTTCGTAGCAATAAACCAAACAACACCAGAAAGTATGGCGAACAATATGGCTGCTTCAATTAGAAGTGTCATCATTCTCCCTCCGTGCATCTATACAGCTATCAGCCAGAACGATTGTTCCGTTATCCGCTTCCCGCCCCGTGGAGGCTGCTGCTATCGGGAAGCTTACCCGCCAGCGGCGGGCAACATAAATTAGCTCAGTTCTTTTAGCCGTTTATCGACATCGAACACCTTGTCGCTAAACCAGCCTTTTCCATGCTGCAAAAGCACTTCACAACCAGGTTCTATAGGGAACGGCAATGCTGCGCATTTTGCAAATAACTTATAGATTTCAATATCGCAGTCACAAGTAAAAATCATGGTATCGCAGAGGCCAAGGATACTATCCCAGTTATCTCCATAGACTCTTTTCAGGTCAGATAAACTCTGCAAACCAACCATGTAAACTATACCGTAACCACGGTTCGTGGTCAGAATCTTGGAGAACGCAGGAATTTCACCGATATCCGTGAAATCGTTCAGAATGAACATCACGGGAAAACCATCCAGCAGCCACTTTGTGCCAGCAGAGATACCGTTTTGTTTGTCCATCCGAACACGATACTCTACCATCTCAGAACGAACCCCAATAATTTCCCGGTAACTCTCGTAGTAGAATCTTGCAAGCAGCTTTGTGCTACCACTCTTGGCCTTCACAAAGATAGCTACTTTCTTACTCAGAGGCTCCGCGTAATCGACCTTCGGAATGGATTCGGTTGATTTATCGAAGTTAATCTGATAGACTTTATAGCCAATCTTCTCTAATGCAGGGCCACACAGCTTATACAACTCACCATCCATGTCATTGACGATGTAGCTTTTGTTGCCCTGAAGCAAAGCCCCCACCATAACATTGCGGGTATCGTCACTGCCAGAATTTCCAGCAACAAGGATATGAGGGCAGCTTGACATGTTGTGCAAGTTGATATGATAGTGCTGACCGAGCACCACCTGCGTCATCGCCCATGCAGGGTCCACCCCACTGATTTCGGTGGGGTCCTTCTTTTTCTTAAAGAAAAACATATTTTACTCCTCCGGCCCAAAAAGGCGCTCATAAAGTTCATCAAATTCATCGCTGATATATTGCAAATCAGCGACCATTTTCGTCTGGAAGTCGAGCACATCATTATGAATCATTTCTTTGTCGGCTTCACTCAGTTCTTCTTTTCCGTTCTGCATTGCACTGCAATAGATGGAGCTGAAGGCATCAACAAAGTTGGGCGTTGTCATCGGCAAGCGCTGCTCGTCAAACTCCTTTTTCTCCCTTATGATGTCATTTGCTATGAAAAACAAATTGCAGCATATACACAAAACGCTACACTTGCCATGCCCGCAATAAGTGCCAACTTAGCTAGTGCTGTGGCAATTTCATCATTGCCGTAGGGCGCTTGCCATTTTGCTTCAAAAAGCGAAATCATACCAAGAACATATAGCACTATACCTATAATGCCGTTGTGTAATCCTGATTTGTCATCCTTTTCATCTACTTTACTTGTTGTGTTTTGCACCGTCACATCGGATGAATCTTTCTGCATGTTTGAAGTATCTTTTGATTCTGTGACCGGAGCACATGTAGCTTTCGAGGTTACTGTTTTTGCCTCATACACAGGTTGCAGGTGCAGTTCTTCACTGCCATTTTTAGCCACCACATCACCAGCATTATAGAGGTCACTGCCGCCATTCACACGCCAGCCTCGGAAACTATAGCCTTCTTTAGTCGGAGCATCCGGGAGCGTGATGCAGTTATCAGTGGCATCGCTCTCTCCAAAGTCCGGCTCCTCGTACACAATTTGCGAGTTGCCGTCAGTCATAGTACCGCCTGTTGTCTCTGCGGCGAACGCAGGGACCATCGTGCTAATCGCAACCACCACAGCAAGGATAATTGCCGCACTGCCTGCCACAAGCCGTTTCATTACCTGCTTCTTCTTCAGTCGGTCGCCAACGAATTTTGCGTTCTGCCACGCAATATACAGTGCAATCAGAACAGCAGTCAGCAGGACGAATACAACGCCCATCTCAATCGCAAGTACCATAAATTCTTCCTCCTTTTTATGCATACCAGATTATTTGCGGCGCTTCTTGCCGCGCTTCTCCTTTTCGAGCTCTGCCTTGGCACGAGCAATTCTGCGTTCGTTATCACGCTGGATTTTTTCGTACTGCTTGCGTTCCTTGGTGGTCAATTCTCTCGGATGCTCTGTATCGCCGGTATCAGAGACATTCGGGGCCTTGACGGTCGCTGTCCGGAAATATTCCTGACGGGCCTTGATTTGCTCGTCGTACAGTTTCTTCTGTTCACTCATCCAGACATCGTAGGCTTTTTGCCGCTTGAGCTGGTCCTCAAAGCTACCGTCTGTGTTGTGTGCGTATTCCATTGGCTCAATGCCGCAGGGATACTCAGCTTCGGTATAGGCAGTGATAGGCGGAGCGCCTGCCATCATGTCTCGGATAGCCTGATTTTCTGCGTCCTCAGCAGAAAGTTTATCCTCGATTTTTTTTCGAGCTTTCTTTTTTCTGTTGGCTCTTACTGCCAAGCAAACAGCCACAACGGACAGTACTACTGCTGCCAAAATAAGCAGCAACAGCCAAATCTCAATATAGATACTGCGGTCAGGAAACTCAAAATAGATTCGACTTGTCATGAATCCCGCCACAGATGAAGTGTCTAATTCCACTCGTTTTCATCTCCTTTACAATCCAGCAAACTCCCGCATCACATCAGAGAGCATCGCAGCATCCTCTGTCCCAACTCCATAGTCAGGCTCTGAGGGCTGCACCTTTTCCAGACCAGCACTCGGAGCAGCTTCCGGCATCTGGTCGGGCTTTTCCGTTCTGCGTGTTGCCATTTCATCAGGGTTTGCGGCTTTCGGCTTTGCGTGGCGCACTGTCCTTTTCCCGGTTGAAGGCTGACCTGTGAGGAGAATTGCAAGCTCTTCCTCGGTCATGTCCTTGCCTCCCAGATAAGTGTAGATTGCCCGCGCTACCAAATCGCCCTTGTGCATCCTCGGTGCTCTGCGGAGCATTTCCGCTGCATACCGCTGGATGTCTTTGCTTTCTCTAAGACCAATCGTGTATTTCACAGGCGTTCACCGCCCATCAAATCTCATTTGGATGCGAAGCCTTGTACAAGATTTCGTAGCCCTTGCAGTTGGCCGCGAGGTCATCCACCACAATAGCCGAACTTCCAATTCGGGGGTTTCCAAGAATTCGTTCTTTCAGCAGTACCGCGCCACCGCCGCAGAATACCGGACGCACCGTGCGCAAATCGATATCGCGTTCCCGAAGTTCCGAAACGATTTCGGTAACATAGTCATCAGCTTTCGCACGAATCAGATTTTTTACATCTGCCGGAAGCTCACTCTGCTTACCCATCAGCACTGTATCGATGCTGTCCTCGGTAAGCAACAGGTCCCAGCCTGCGCTGACCTTGCTCTTGATGGAGTTGTACATTTTGGTCACGCCCAGCTCCAAAGAATCGCAAGCACTGACTACCGGACGACCACTGTGAACCGGAAGATAATCAACGGTGAATCCGCCAATATCGATAACGCAGGCATCCGATGCACCTTTAATCTGGCTGTAAACAGTCATCATCGCGCCGAGGCCCTGCACAAAAACGGAGGCATCATCAATCCGAATTCGAAATGGCTGACCATCAAGTTCAAACTCAATCGGACCACGGTTGAGGAAATACTGTCGAAAAGCCTTGTGCATCATGCCGTAGTGGGCGGGCGGCAATCCGATAAGCAGCGTCACCGGGATGGTCTCCCCTGCCCCGACATGCATTCCACTTGCACGAATTTCCTTGGCAATGCCGAAAAGCGTCAAGATAAATGCAGTTTCATCTTTTGTCTTGTCCCGCTGGTAGCCCTTGCGTTTGTCGCTCAGGATATAATACTTGCCTTTGTAGTGCAGAATATCGCTGCCAAAACCCGGGCGTGTGGGGCTTTCCACAATACCCGAGACAAACACTGAATGCTTTGTTTTTGTCTGCTTGTTGCCGTTATCAATACCGATGATAAGCATGTGTTGATTCTCCTCTCTATGTCAATTCATTGTATTGACATTGTTGTTAGTTGTCTTAGGAAGAAAAGCAGCCGGAATGAATATCGGATAATAGCCATTCCAGCTATTATCATTATACCGCTCTTTTATACACTTGTCAACGCTTTTCTCACTATTTTGCGTTATTTGTTCATCGCACAGACAGCAAAATGCATCGCGCATATTCTCACCTGTATCCCGTCCCGTAATCAGTGCAGCGGTTGCTGCTTTCAGGTTAATTTCAACCGCAGGCTTCTTCCAGACCGGGTGCCTTTCGAGCTTCTTTACGGCATCATTGCCAGACAGTGCAGAGGCATCAAACATGTAAAACTTCCGGTGCTTCATGTCGATTCCAAGCAAAATCGCGTTTTCATTTACAAGATGGTTAAACTTTTCATCACGCAGGTGCATCTTCCCTGTTCTGGACCAAAACTCAGTGCCATCACATACGAGCTCTACTTTGCGTGGACCGTACTTGCCAAAGCTGACGGTCATGTCCGCCGTGCCCTCTACCTTGCCACAAGGAAGAATTTCTCTGCAGCAGTCTGCTCCGCTGAGAGTCACCTTGCAGCCTGCCTCTTCGAGACGCAACGCAATGCTGTTTTCTGCCGTCCATGATGCAATAAGGTCTGCGCCATATTCTTCCGCTGTGCGGTAATCACGCTGATGCTTGCAGGAGGCAAGGTTCGCATACGCTTTCGGGTATAGTTCCCTATACGGCACTGTACGGTTCTTGTCTACGAGTGCCACTGCACTGTTGCCATAGCCAAACTGCCGCGCAACATCTGCGACCGACATACCATAGACTCTCTCATACTGCTCATTGAGGTAATCATACATACGCTGCATAGCCTTCTCCTCCTGTCTCTATTATCTAGTCTACTTATTTCGCACAGTTTAGAAAGAGGCTTACATTCGTTTATTTAATCGTTAATTCGTTTATTTCGACATAAATAAAATAGAAAAAGCGCCCACCGCATATAAGCAGCGAGCGCCGATTGTTTATAATGTGATTCTCCTAATAGCAATTTACAGCAACAAAATATTTTGACTTTTCTGCAAACAAATAGCCTGCCGAGATTTTTCCCGACAGGCATTTGGCGTTTCGCTTTAATTTGCGCGGTTAGCTTCTTCGAGGCGTTCCAGGTCTTCCTTAGTCATATCTTTAAGATTGGTGTTCATGAGCTTATAGAGCTGCGTATTCTTCGGATAGGTATTATCGAAAGGTACGAGGTTCTTGCCAACACTCAGCAAGCCCTGACCGGCTTCACTGCCGGTGATATAAGAGAGCTGTGTATCAGAGAGATTGAGAAGGGTTGCGAGGCTGCTTCTATCGAGCGGAGCCTGCTTCAACATTTCCAAGAACTCAGCGTTACTGAGCATTGAACGACATGTATCGTTGGTCAGGAGGTCCTCGACATTCTGAGTGATGCCGGTGATAATTCCGCCGTACTTACGACTTCTTTTCCATAAGGTCTTTAAGAACTCTGCGGAGTACTCGTCCTTAAATAAGAGGTAAATTTCATCGAAAACGATGTAGGTATTACGGCCTCTGATGCGGTTCTGAACCAATTTGTTCCAAATAGCATTTGTCAGAACACGCATGGCAAGAGGCTTCAAAGAATTGCCGAGGTCTTTGATATCATATACCGTCATGCGGCAATGCGCATCTACATCATGAATCGTAGTCTGATGGGAAAACAGGTCAAGTGAACCTTGGGTGTAAATCTCCATCGACAGAGCAAGTTCACGAGCAGCGGGTTCATGGAATGCAGTCAGCTGCTGCTGCAAATCTTTCAGCGTTGGGACCAGGCGCGGGTCAGGATGGCCTGCGATGTATCCTTCCATGTACGGCTGGTAGCAAAGCCGTATCGCTCTATCGACAAGACTCTGGCAGCCTTGCGGCAGCGGATAGCGGTCGGAGTAGATGGACTGGCACAAACCAAGCAAGAACGGGAGCTGGTTGGCGAGCGGGTCATTATCCTCGTCGTCAGTATACGGCGGCAAATCCATTGGATTGATGTAATTGTCTTTATCACCCAGCTGGAATCGTTCAACACGGGCAACACGCCCAGTGGTGCTCAACTGATTGAGGGTGTACGCCATAAGTCCGTATTCGCGGTCGGGGTCGAGGACGATGAGGTCGTCCGAAGTCTGCAAGACAACATTCATAATTTCCGCTTTAGCGGCAAAAGACTTACCACCACCAGGAGTCGCGAGAATCCAGCCGTTGCCGTTCTGCAAGCTGCGGCGGTCTGCCATAACAAGGTTGTGAGAGACGGCATTCATGCCGTAATAGAAGCCATTCCTCATGTTCAGTTCTTGACAGTTAAACGGGAAGAAGACTGCCGCAGTCTCAGTAGTCAGCGTGCGGTGCAGTGCCAGATTATTGTTGCACAGCGGGAGCGAAGAATTAAATCCGTTCTCCTGCTGGAAAGTCAAGGTCTGAATCCCTGCCAGGTGTTTACGGGCCACGGTCTGAATTGTATCAGTCTGCTCATCAAGTTCCTCAACGCTATCGGCAAAGTGTACGATAGTGAGGCAAATCTCGAACAGCTTCTGGTTACGAACCTGCAAGTCATTCAACATCTCGTTTGCTTCACGAGCGTTCAGTTTCAAGTCCTCGCTAATAAGGTCGCCAGAGTAACCTGCCTTGGCAGCACGCTTCTGCGCATCGACCACATTGGAGTTTACATTCGTCAGATGGTTTTTCGTTCTTTTCAGTGCTTCCTCTTGAGGGACGCTCTGGTACTGTACGCTGCACAACATCGAGAAATCGAGGCTGTACAGTTCCGTGTAGAAATTGGTACTCAACTGAGACGGAATGTGGGCGAGATATTCCACGCGTCCGTAGTTCTTCTCGCCGAAGCGGAAGTGGCTTCCTTTCCATTCCATCGAGTCGGGCCCGATGGCATCTTTGGTACTCAGGCCCATGCGATGAAGACTGTCAAAATCAAATACCTTCTGCCCGTCATCCAATACACGGGTCTTAGCGCCGAAATCATCTTCCGCGCCGCGATTGTAGATGTCGTACAGAATATGCAGCATCTCGGTGCTGGACAGCGGCTCGCAGTCGGCCTTTCCAATCTTGGAGACCAAATTGACAATGCTCGTATCGTACCGTGCAAACTGGACGGCGGCGGCTGCTGCTGACTCAGCTTCAACACTTACAATGAGATAACGGTCAGAGGTAAGGTTCGAGCGGCCCTGTTCGAGCTTCTCGCGAAGCATCGCATTCTCTTCTTCACGAAGGCCGTCAAAGCCATCGTTTTTGTAAGGCATCAGCACATTCTTTTCGAATTCTTTCTTATCATATGCGTGATTGTTAATCACAATCTGGAATTTCTGGTTAGCATCAAAACTGTTGAGAAGGTTACAAAAACGCAGGTATAGTTCCACCTGCTCGGACTCCGCGACCGCGCCGAAATTGAGGTCCTGCATCTTATATGCGTGGCAGAATACCCCATCGTCAGTTTCGATAATCCCTGCATCAGGGTACACCCGTCTGTAGGGCAAAGACTGCTGCACGGTGGTCGGGACTTTGAGTGCTTTCGGCTTCACCTTAATCGCACTCTTGCTATTCTTCTTTTTCATATCTGTCTCTCCTCCTAAGCGATGTCTTAGCCGGAGCGAAAGCTCCGTTGCCTATCCCCCACCCCGTAGCGGTGCATCCTTGTTTAACAGGGGGACTAGCCGCATTTCAGCGGCCATTGTTCACGCGACTCCTTTCAAGGATTCGCTGAACTTTTTTGCTTTCTTTTTCTCTGCCCGTGAGCGCTTATCAACTGCGAGCTGCTGTTTCTGCTTTTCCCTTTTTGCGTAGGTCTTGCAGATGCTGTCATATGGGTTCTCAATCTTGTACTTGCGCCGTGTTGGGCGAAGAACATTGTAATTTAGCCACATCAGAGCGAACTGTTCCATATACAATCCTTGCAGCATCGATTTCGGTACAAAGCCAATCGCCAGTGCTGGGATAGCAGTCACTACGCAGATACCAATGCAAAGGTCCATCGACAAGTAAGGTTTAATGAAAATCCATACGAGGGTGATGATTCCGCCGCCCAGAATCAAGCCAACAACTTGACGCATTGTAAAAGGACCAATAGCAGCGGCAGGCATATCGTCAATATCTTTGGGCATTTTCAAAGCTTGCATTCTATCACACCTCCTTAACCTACGCCACAAAGTTCTTTGGCAAAGCTTCCCGACTTACCGATAAATCCCACAACCGCAAATATCAGAACGATATTGCCAATAATGCCATGAGATGCTTCGGTGGCGATTGCACCGCTCAGAAGCCGGAAACAAATCATTACAGCCACGATAACAACGCCCTGTAAGCATACAGCAAGGAACGAGCGCAGATATCTAATACCTGTAGGGTTAGGCCCGCTGGCATAGCAATCTGCAATGGCGATTGGAGCTAAGAATGCGCGGGCATAGAGTTCAATAAGCCTGGAGTAGCAAACAACCTGAATATACAAGTAACAAATTTTGACAGCCAGAGAAGCTATAAAAAGCGAAATGTACTCTACAAATCTTGTGATTACACCAGTATGGGCGTTAATCCTATCGATGTACGACTGATTGACAAGAGCTGTTGGCATATCGCCACTTCCGGCAACCGACAATATCTTTTGGCCGAGCCCCGTACCAATATCGATAAAACCACTGATTAAATCGTATCCGTATGCCATCAGTGCAGTCACTGCAATCAGCATAATGCCCGACTTAATGAGTGCATCTGCGGTCCAGCGTCCTTCCTGTAATTCTCGAATCAAGTTGACCACAAAAAATGCAACGGTTAAAGCCATTGCAAATGAAAAGACAACGCCGTACAGCTTTTCAATCAGGCCCTGATTATCAATCCAGACTTTGCGCAAGGTACTATTCGGAGCAAAGATGGCGTTATCCGCTACATCTGCGCCAAATCCGCTTTCGCCGTTAATTTCGCTCAAAAGATTATTGAATGGGTCTTTCAAAGCGCCGGAAGTGATATACTCGGTCACTCCGGTATCCCCACCGCCGTCATCTTCTGCGTAAGCTATTGTGCCCGTCATGCACATCAGCACGACAACCATTACGAGAGCCGCAAGGAAGCTCCGCGCATTATTTACTACACACACATAATATCTCTCCCTCCTGTTTCTTCCGCAGCTTCGGCCGGTCTGACCGTTCTGACCGTTGCCCGCATCTGCCCCGTGGAGGCACTGCGTATTGAGATGCAACCCAGCAGTTAAGCCGGGCATTGAAAAACGGGCGGGCTTTGTTTCCCACCCGCTTCTCATTCTTTTTGGGATGTTGTTCTTACCGTTAAGAGGGCATGACGACTGTGATGCCAATCTTGGAAAGCAGGACGCTTGCCAGTCCCTTCAAGCCAATCAATACGATGCCGACAACCATCAGTTGCGTGGCACGGCTCTTGGCTTCTGCGTCATCGTTCTTCAGGGACATCACCAACTGAAAGAGGCCCCACACCGCCAAGATAATGCCAATGTACATGGCTACGGTAAAAATAATACCGAGAACGGAGCCCATGATTTCCTCAATCGAAATTCCGTCCGGATTGATTGCACACATAACAGGTGCAACCGTCATCATTGCGCTCATTGCAGCAGCGGTGCAAGATGCCTTGCTCAGCTTCTTCTTGCTGATGCCGCTGGTCATGGCAGAAACTACATTTGCGACCTTTTCCTTCACGGCAGCGACCGCCTCTGCGCCCTTTTCCTTCAGACGCGTAAAAATTGCCATATAACATCACTCCTTCTTGTGAATGCTTCCCCCACTGTCACTGGCAATTTGTGACCGTGGTTAATATAATCGTCTGAGATTATCAGCCAGAACAACTTGTTCTGTTGCCCGCTGCGACCCGCGTGGAGGGTATCTCATCTCGCAGCAGACCGTGAACCCGACGAAAAATTCACGGTCAAGGGAAGTTACCTTCCCGAAAAGCAGCTCGGAGGAAGTTAAGCTGCTATGGAGCACCCGACAGGATTTGAACCTGCAATGCCGGGGTTAGGGACCCGGTGTGTTATCCGTTACACTACGAGCACATAAAAAAAGAGTGAACAAGATACGCTGCCAGCCTTAGCAGCTTCACTTGTTCACTCTAGTTCTTAAATCTTACACATCACTGCGCAAGCAGCATACCGTATTTTGCGATACGCCCCACCTGCCCGAAAGCAGCGTGGTTTCAGAAAAAGCGGGTTTCGGAATCTATTGATTTACCGGTCCACTTCATTTCTGAGCCAGCGGGAGTATATTCTATATTTCCCACTAAATTTATTTTACCACCGTCTAACAATTATGTCAATAGCTTTTGCACATTATTTCAAAAATCTTCCGCATCATCAGGGGGCATAAAGCTGCTTCCATTCAGCTCGCCGTCGCTATCGAGAGCTACATCTTGTGCAAAGGGGTCGCCCTCCGCATCGTCCTCCTCTGCATTCTCAGGAGGCTCCAAAGAATCTACCTCTACGACAAGCTCCTCTTCGTCCCGCAAAATCAGTTCCTTGCAGTCAGCAATCGCGTCTTCCAGGCTGTACCCTTCAATGCCGTCACGGAATTCAAAGTCAGAATCGAAGTTGTCCGTTGCAGGTGCATAAGCCTCAAAGAACTCCTCCTGCATGTTCTGGTTCTTCTTTTCGACTTCCTCTGCATCCTGCGGAGTCAGGCATTTATGACCTGCGAGGCTAACAGCAATAGGCTGCTGCTCTTTCTTCTTGTCATCCCGGAACTTAGTAATCTCCTTGTTACTTCTGCACCGATTCTTTTCACGCTTTTTGCTTACCTCGGCCTGCTGCGCTGCCACCATTTTTTGCTGTTTCTCCCGCTCCATATAAATCTGACGGAACGGGTAAATCTGTTTCTTATCCGCGTCACCGGTGAGGTGGTAATTGGGATGTTTCGGGTAATCGTATTT
>ERZ1035027.679-NODE-679-length-18192-cov-17.994652_pt1 | contig 18192 bp, 17 predicted proteins | sample MGYA00520604_ERZ1035027 | MGnify/ENA primary metagenome ERZ1035027 (study PRJEB33766, sample SAMN09781743) | gut metagenome | biome: gut microbiome | host: Homo sapiens | place: Madagascar | study: EMG produced TPA metagenomics assembly of the PRJNA485056 data...
ACAAGTGCGGCAACATCCGCGACGCCATCGGCGACGGCTACAAAGTGGCCTGCGCTCTCTAGTCAACCCCTTGGTGCATGGGGGTCAGGTTACTTTGCACCAACTTGGTGCATGTAAACCTGACCCCATTGCACCAGTCCATAGCAAAAAGCGGCGGCCGTCCCGTGTTGGGGCGGCCGCCGCTTGCGTTAGTTGCGATGGGTCGTGCGATTAGAGGCCCAGGAGCTCCTTGACCTTGGCGATGATGGCCTCGTCGGTGGCGTTGGCGAAGAAGTACTCCTGGAAGTGCTCGCCAGCCAGGGCGCCCTTGACCAGATCCTGGTCGATCTCGCCCAGGACGTCGACGAGCGGACGCATGGTCACAGCGCGGACGCCGTCGAGGATCTTCTTGTTGCGCTGCTCGGGCTCAACGCGCTCGGCAGGATAGCCGTTGCCCGAACCAAAGCCAAAGAGCTTCTCAAAGGTGTACTCGAGGTTGAGCTCCTGGCCCCAGCCGTTCTTGAGGGCGAAGGGCATGGCGACGGCGTTACCGTCGTTGACCTGGGCGAAGGTGTAGGCATCCAGCGGGTCGGCGACATGGCCGCAGAGCACGCCGGGGAAGGAGTTGCAGGCGAGCATGGCGCCCTCGCCGGTGCCGCAGCCGGTCACGACATAGTCGGCAGCGCCGGAGTTGAGCAGCACGGCGGCAAGGATGCCGTTCTGTACGTAGGTGAGCGGCTTGGAGTCGGCATCGGCATACATACCGTAGTTAAAGACGGTGTGGCCCATGGGCTCGACGACCTTCCTAAGGGCAGCCTCGATCATAGGGTTCTTGGAGTTCTGAGAATTCTCGTTGATTAGAGCGATCTTCATAGGAGTTAACCTTTCTACCAAGCGTTTTTTCTTTTTGTTTTTGTATGTGGGCGGCGGCAAAACCGACCCGCGATGAGCTGTGCGGGCGGTCGGCAGTTAAGTCTGTCGCGAGTTCCGCACGCAAAGGAAAGCACTTAATGTGCTTTCCGTCTTGCGCAGGACTGTTCGAGCAGCAGACTTAACTGCCGACCGCTCCGCCCAGCTTCCTTATTGCGGCTGCTTGCCGATGTAAGCTAGGATGCCGCCGTCGACGTAGAGGATGTGGCCGTTGACGAAGTTCGAGGCATCGGAGGCCAGGAACACGGCGGGGCCCTTCAGGTCCTCGGGCGTGCCCCAACGGGCGGCCGGGGTCTTGGCGATGATGAACTGGTCAAACGGGTGACGGCTGCCATCGGGCTGCGTCTCGCGCAGCGGCGCGGTCTGCGGCGTGGCGATATAGCCAGGCCCAATGCCGTTGCACTGGATGTTGGCCTCGCCAAACTCGGAGCAGATGTTCTTGGTGAGCATCTTCAGGCCACCCTTGGCGGCGGCGTAGCCGGCGATGGTCTCGCGGCCGAGCTCGCTCATCATCGAGCAGATGTTGATAATCTTGCCGTGACCCTTGGCGATCATGCCGGGCAGGCAGGCCTTGGAGACGATGAACGGGGCGTTAAGGTCGATGTCGACGACGCGACGGAAGTCCTCGGCGCTCATGTCGAGCATGGGGGTGCGCTGGATAACGCCGGCATTGTTGACCAGGATGTCGGGCGTGGTGCCAAAATCGGCCTCGATCTTGGCGACGAGCTCGGCGACGACGGTCTCGTCGGTGACGTCGGCCACGTAGCCGTGAGCCTCAAAGCCCAGCTCGCGGTAGTGCTTCTCGGCCTCGGCGACCTTGTCGGCGTGACGCGCGTTAAAGGCGATCTTGGCGCCGGCCTCGCCGAGCGCTTCGGCCATGGCCATGCCAATGCCATAGGTGGCGCCGGTTACGAGCGCGACCTTGCCATCCAGGCGGAAGCTGTCCATGCCAAACGTAAAGTTGTCAGAATTCTTATCGGCCATCTTGCTCCAATCTTTGTGGAATGACTGACAAAGCAAGTGTCGGCTAGTAAACCGGTTTTGTCAATGATGCTCTCGAATTCATCACTTTACGTGGTAAATCAGTTAACGATAAACAGCAGGTCTAGGTAAATTGGTTTTTCAAATTAAGACGAGATGTCTTTAGTTAAGAAAGAAGCAGCCTGCTCCTACAGCGTGCTCTCATTCCAGTTGATAGAACAATCGAGTACCTGATGTGTCTCGACCTGCTCTTTTTCGGCAATCAAATCGAGCAAAATGCGTGCGGCGGTCTGCCCTTCCTCATGTGCCGGTTGCTCGACGACCGAGACCGAGGGGGAGGCAACGTTGACCCATTCGGTGTTGTCGAAGCCCAACAGACCCACGGTGTTGGGCATGAGGGGGTAATAAGCCTTGCAGCATTTATAGATCTCGGGGAGCGCCCAGCAATTGGGGGCAAAGATAAGCGTCGGCGTCGTTCCGTCGATGTTCGCCGCGAGGAAACTTTCGAGCTTCTCGTTGTCGACCTGGTCGTTTTCGATCAGGAACTGCGTGAACCCCAAGTCGTGTGCCTCGAGCGCATCGACGAATCCGCTAAAGCGTTCGATGCGGCTGGAAATGAGTCCCGGTGTAGCGGTAACGACCAAAAAGCGCTTATAGCCCTTTTCGATGCAGGCTTCGACGGCACGATACGATGCCTCGTAATTATCCGTCTTGACCCAGTTGGAACTAAAGTCGTACAGCTTGGAGTCGATAAAGACGAGGGGCTTGCCGCTCTCGCTAATGGATTTGCTGATTTCCTTAAAGCGGGCGGTCGGCTGTACGATAAAGCCGTCAACACCCAGTGCGATAAGGCGGTCGATATATGCGAGCTCGCCCTGTTTATCAAAGTTGGAGGCGCACACCAGCATGCGGTAGCCCTCCGCGCTGGTGACGGTATCGATACCCTTGACCAGCTGATTTGCGAATGTGTTGGTAATGTCGCCGATAATGACGCCAATCATTTGGCTGCTTTTGGCGTTCATGCCGCGGGCGAGAGGGCTCGGCTCGTAGCCAGTATCGTGGATGGCCTTGCGAATGCGCGCCTGTGTCTCGTCACTCATGCGGTCGGTCTTGCCGTTGAGATAGAATGAAACCGTCGTTTTGGACGTACCGGCCATGGCTGCGATCTCTTTGATCGTCACGCGTTTCTTTGCATTGGTTTGGCTGGCCATAGGACGGCTTCTTTCTACGGGGGTCTTTGAATATGTTGATTGTAAATCAGTTTACCATCGTTCATTGATAACATATGAGAGGGCGTACCAGCGGGTTTTATACGGTGGTGACGGAATAATCGGTTTACGTAACTGTTTGCCTCTCTTGCGGATATGATATGAAAGACCGCAGAACGGGGGGAATAATGAAGATGGATTCGCGGCGTTATTCGCTATCGACGAGGGAAGACCTCGTTACGTGGGCTTGCGATTTACTGCCCGATCCGTTTTCGTGCCCCGAGAATGTCGGCGCTTCTTTTCGTGCGCCAATTCGCGGTTTTGAATGGGCCTCTCGTCCGCTGTGGGCTGTTTTTTCGCTGGTTAAAGGCGGCATGTCGCCAGATGATTCCCGCGTGCACCCCTTTTTTGACTACATCGCAAGGGGCCTGACGCCAGGCAATCCAGATGCGTTTGAGGACCCTACACTCGAGACGCGCCAGATCGTCTTTGAGCAAGTCGTTTACGGCTACGGTCTTCTGTGCCTGGGGGAGGACTTGCTCAATTGTTTTTCTGCCGATCAACGGAGGCGTCTGGTCGAGTGGCTCAATGCGGCAAATGCTGTCGAACTGCCCTGGGGCAGTTGGTTTCTCGCCCGTGTACTTATCAACTGCGGTTTGCGTAAATGCGGGTTGACCTATGACGCCGATCGTCTGGCAGCTGATGCGGCAGCCGTCGAAAACATGTATGTCGGGAATGGCTGGTACGAGGACGGCACGCCGTTTCAACTCGATACGTACGTGGGCTCTGCGTTCCATTTGATTTCTCTGCTGCTCGAGCGCTATGCGACTTCTAATCCGCTGGGGAGCTGCATTGAGCGTTCGAAGGCTTTTGCAAAAGACTACCGTTATTGGTTCGACGTGCAAGGTCGAGCCCTACCGTTTGGTCGTAGCCTTACGTACCGTTTTGCGCAGGCTTCGTTTTGGAGTGCTGCGGCGCTGATGGGGGATGAGGTGGCCCCTGCTGCCGAGGCCAAGGACCTCCTTTTGCGCCATCTGTCCTGGTGGCATGATCATGCTGGCGATCATTGTTTGTCGTCGATCGGATATCGCTATCCCGGCGCGCCCGTGCGTGAGGATTACTCGAGCCCCGGTGCTTCTTGTTGGGCGTTTAGGGCTTTCCTGGTTTTGGCACTGCCAGAGGATGATCTCTTTTGGCAAATTGAGCCCCGTGCCGCAAAATTGGAAAAGCTGCATGTTGAGGAAGAGCCCGCCGTTCTAATCGAGTCGGGCGCGCATCACACTTATATGCTCTCGGCAAAACAGTACTGTGCCTCGGGCATCATGGGTCGTTATTCAAAATACGGCAAGCTGTGTTATTCGACGGCGTTTGGATGGAATGCCTCGGTCGATGGGACCGGAATCGGAAACTTTGCCGTCGACAGCGCTCTGGCGCTGTCGATTGCGGGGACGGATCAATTCGCCAGCCGTGGGCGCATCGAGGGCTATGAGATCCATGACGGGTACGTCTATAGCCTATGGGGCTACGGCACGATTGCACATGTAGAGACATGGCTGGTTCCGGTGGACGAGTTTAGGCACATTCGAATCCACCACATTGAGTCGTCGCTACCGTTGGAGACCTACGAGGGTAGTTTTCCCGTGTTTGGATGGAGCTCCAAGTTTGATTGTGCCGAGCGTGAGCTGGGTTCGATCAAACTCAAACGTAGTTCCTCTGCATCGCTCGGAGAAGCCGATAACTTTGGGCAGGAAGCCGGCATCGAGGACATCTCGGTCTGCCGCGAAATAGTCGAACACAAACTCAAACAAGTTGGACTCGGTACCCTCGTTAAGGATTTTGTCTCTGATTGGGATGAACGTGAGGCTGTTGCCGTGCGTCAGAACCCGTCGACCAATATCTATAGCTGGGAGCAGAATGCTGTCCCGGCTCTCAAGACAAAAAAGGCCGCGCACTCTTTCCACTTAGGCTGCCTTGTATATGGAAATCCCGGAGAACTCGGCTAGCTAGCTGAGAATGCCGATGAACGGTAGATATATCGCCGTGAACGGTTAATTCAATCGAATGAAAAGAAAGCAATGCATTTTAAGTACCTTTTTTGTACAATGTAAATCGGTTAGTAAACCAGTTTGCTAAACAAGAAACCAAGGAGTGCCGCATGAGCAAACAGGTCGTATTGATTTCACACGGAAAGCTGTCCGCCGGTGTTGCCGATGCCGTCTCCATGGTGTTTGGCAAAAACGAGGAGCTTTCGTTTTTGGGGCTCGCCCCCGATGGAAACGTCGTCGAGCTCATCGGTGGTCTTCGCGATCGCGTAGCTGCCGATCCCGATGTCCAGTTCATCGTAATTGCCGATATCTTTGGCGGTAGCGTTTGCAACCAGAGCCTGCAGCAACTCTCCGAGTTCGATAACGTAGTTCTGCTTTCGGGTTTGTCGATGGGGCTTGTGCTTTCTATTCTGGCAATGCCCGGCGAGCTTACGCAGGCGCAGATTGACCAGGCTGTTGCCGATGCACGCGAGGGCACCAAGGTCGTCGAGCTCATTAAGGCCGATACCCTCGTCGATAGCGGCGAGGACGACTTTTTCTAAACAACAACGATTCAAATCAAAAGTTTCAGACAAAGGAGTTTCAAATGATTACCATGGCACGCGTCGACGACCGCTTGATTCACGGCCAGGTTGCCGTCAAGTGGAGCAAGGAGCTCAACATCAGCCGCATCATCGTGGCATCCGACAGCATTGCCAAGAACGCCGTTCAGGTCGCCGCCCTCAAAGGCGCTGCGCCATCTGGCGTCAAGGCAGCCATTCTTCCGATTGGGAAGGCGCAGGGTATTCTCAGCGATCCCCGTTCCAAGGACATGAGGATTCTGCTCGTCTCCAATGACCCCCGCGATATCCTCGCCGTGCTTAAGGGCATCGAGGAGCGCCCCGTTCTTAATGTTGCCAACTATGGTCGCATCAACGGACCGATTGGTGACAAACAGAAGGTTTCCGATTCTGTCTATCTCACCGAGGATGACAAGGTCGTCCTTAAGGAAATCTCCGACATGGGTATTGAGATTATCCATCAGCCGGTTCCCGAGAACGACCGCAAGGATCTGATGAGCCTTATCTAGGCAACTACGTCTGCGGTAGAGGCCTTGCCGTAGTCGATTGCAATACGTATGAATCTGAAGGGAGAACGTAATGGACGTTACTGCCGCCCTTATCGTCGGCCTTACGCTGATGGGGGCAAAGTTCTTTGATTGGTGGGCTTCGACCCAGCTCGCACGCCCGATTTTCTGTGTTGCTATCCTGGGTGCCCTGCTTGGCCATCCTACCGAGGGCATTATCCTCGCAGCCCAGCTCGAGCTTGTCTTTATCGGCAATGTGAGCCTCGGCGGCGTCATGCCGTCCGACATCACCATGGGCTCGATCTTCGGTGGCGCTTTTGCCATGCTGCTCGGCCAGGATATCGAGGTCGCTATGACGCTCGCCATTCCTTTGTCTGCCCTGGGCACGCTGCTTTACTCCTGCATGAAGGTTGTCGTGACTTCGCTCGTTCCTAAGTTCGAGCAGCTGCTGGCCAACCATAACTATGCTGGCTACAACCGCCTGTGGATTACCCAGTTTGTGTGCTTTGAGCTCTGCTACTTCATCCTCGGCTTTGTCTGCACCCTTGCCGGTCAGCCCGTCGTGTCTGCTTTCGTCGCCGCCATTCCGGCTTGGCTCAGCGCCTCCCTTAAGGTGGCTGCCGCCGCTCTTCCCGCACTCGGTCTTGCCCTGCTGCTCAAGCAGCTTTACACCAAGGAAGCTTTCCCGTATTACTTCCTGGGCTTTGGCCTGGTGGCCTTCTTTGGCTACAGCAAGGTGACCGGCGCCACGCTCGCCGATGGTGCAATTACGGTCGCAAGCGCTAACACCCCGCTGCTCTCTCTGGTCGAGATTGCCGTGATCGGCGGCGTCATCGCTGCGGTAACGATCTTTAACGAGCTGCGTCGCATTGACGACAAGGCTGCCGCCAAGCAGGTTTCCGCATCTTCCGCCGATGATGAGGAGGATTTCTTCAATGACTAACACCGCTGTCGCTACGGAGCCCAAGAACGGGCTGACCGAGCAAAAGAAGAAGAGCATCGTTCGCCGTCTCTTCACCCGCGTTTGGTGGCTCATGTTCTGCACGTCTTACACCAAGCAGCAGGGCACTTCCACCGTCTGGCAGCTCGAGCCGTTTATTGCTGACATCTACGGCAAGGATACGGACGAGTACTATGACGCCCTGCAGCGCCACCAGAACTTCTTTAACACTACGCCCATGTTCGCCTCGTTCATCTACGCCATCGTTATCTCGATGGAGTACGAGCGCAAGGCCGCTCTCGATGCCGGCGAAGAGTTTGACGACAACTCGATCGAGGCCATCAAGGTCGCTCTCATGGGTCCCATCGCCGGTATCGGCGACTCCATCCAGCTTTCCTGCCTGCGCGTTATCGCCACGGGCGTTGCCATCGGCTTCTCTCAGCAGGGTTCCTGGCTCGGCCCCATTCTGTTTGCTCTGGTCTACAACATCCCCAACCAGATTATCCACTGGTTCTGCGGTAGCTTGGGCATGAAGCTCGGTACCGGCTTTATCACCGAGGCTATGGCATCGGGCAAGATGCAGGCCTTTACCAAGGGCTTTACGGTTCTGGGCATGATCATGGTTGGCGCTATGACCGCCCAGTTCGTAACGGTCACCACCACGCTTGTCATCCCCACCGGTGGTGCGACCTTCAACCTGCAGGCCATGCTCGATTCGATCCTGCCGGGCATCGTTCCGTTGGCGATCACCATGGGCTCCTTTGCTTACCTGCGTAAGTCCAAGTCCAAGAACAGCGCAATGATCCTGCTCGGCATCATTTTGGTGCTCTGCGTCATCTGCACGCTGCTTGGTATTACCGGCGGCACAGTGGCCTAACACACCTAAGTCCGTTGTTGGGCGGAAGCGGCGAGGGCCTCCGCTTCCGCCCTTTTTATTAAGGAGGTAGTTCACGTATGGGTTTGGGGTATGCAATTGCCGTCATCGCGGTTCTAGCAATCGTATTTACCGCCGGTGGATTCTACCTTCGCTTTCGTTTGTACCGCGACCTAAACGCCGCAGCGCGTGAGGGAGACCTCGATTGGTTCTTTAGCAAGATCGATGGATTTGGTGCAAAGTTTGCCCTGTCAGTTTTTGCGCGTGAGCGCCTGCGCTTTATTGCGCTTTCTCGTCGAGGTGACAAGGAGCAAATGGCTGCGGTCTACAACGACCTCGTGCACCTTAAGCTCAACGATGCGCAGCGTTCCATGCTGCTGGCAGATGGCTTCGACGCTTTTGCGGCCAATGGCGATCGCAAACATTGCCATCGCATTCTGGTCGAAATGCCAAAGGCTGGCATGACCGAACAACAGGTGAGGGCTTATCGCCGTCACTTCGATGTTGTCGTTTGCCACAACGGTCAGATGTATAAGACGGCACTGGAGAACAAATACGCGACGCTATCGGGGCGTCGGCGCGGATACGCCGCTTATTTGCTCTCGCACATTTTTAGCGAAACAAATCGTAAGCGCTCGCGGAACTATCGCGAGGAAGCCGTGCGGCTTCTAGATATTCCGGCGGACCAGCTAACAAGGAGGATTCATGTCAACACGACCGTTTAACCTTTGTTCCGAAGATGCCGCATGGCTTGACGCGACGTATGCCAAGCTCATTGAACGCTTTGGCGCTGAGCGCGATCGTGTTGGCGGCAAGATCCCTTATATCGCTGAAGATGGCGAGTACAAAAAGGACATGTCTGCCACGCCGGAGGATTTGATTTGGTGGACGAATGGCTTTTGGCCGGGCATCCTGTGGCAGTGCTATGGCGCCACAAAGGATGAGAAGTTTTTGCAGGCGGCGCGCAAGGTCGAGGATAAGCTCGACGGTGCATTCGATCGCTACACGGGCCTTCACCACGACGTTGGCTTTATGTGGCTGCTTTCGGCAGTGGCTGACTATCGCCTGACGGGCAACGAGCGCAGCCAGGCTCGTGGTCTTCATGCAGCGCACCTTCTGGCAGGCCGCTACAATCCGCGCGGTAAGTTCATTCGCTCGTGGAACCGCGATCGCGCCGGCTGGGTTATCGTCGACTCGATGATGAATATTCCGCTGCTCTATTGGGCGAGCGATACGCTTGACGACCCCCGTTTTACTTATGTGGCCGAGGACCATGCCGATACCGTAATGAACAATACCGTTCGCGGTGACGGTTCGTGCAACCACATCATCGTGCTCGATCCGCATAATGGCGAGCTGCTCGAGACGCCAGCAGGTCAGGGCTATGCTTCGGGCTCGAGCTGGAGCCGCGGTCAGGCATGGGCAGTATACGGTTTTGCGCTCTCGTATCGCCACACCGGTGAGCAGCGCTACCTCGATACCGCCAAGCGCGTCGCCAATTACTTTACAAGCCAGGTTTCTTTGACGGGCAACGTGGCTAAGCTCGACTTCCGCCAGCCCGTCGACGTGGATTGGTGGGATGCACTTGCCGGTTGCATTGCCGCGTGCGGCATGCTCGAAATCGCCCGTTCCTGCGAAGGCGCGGAGCGCGATGAGTGGGTCACGTGGGCGCTCAAGATCCTTCGTGCGACTGATGAGCGTTTTTGCGATTGGAATATCGAGCATGACGGCGTGGTCACCATGTGTTCCGGTGCTTATTTCTCCGAGAAAGACCGCCATGTCCCCATGGTCTACGGCGACTATTACTTCCTCGAAGCGGTTCTGCGCCTGGCGGGGAAGGATACGCTGCTGTGGTAGGCGCGACATTGGGCGAGCTTGATATCCCCGATATCAAGCTCATCTGTCTCGATTTGGACGGCACGCTGTTTAATTCGTCCAAGCAGGTATCGCAGGGCAACCGAGCTGCCATCAAGCGCGCACTCGATGCCGGCATTAAGGTGGCGATCGCAAGCGGTCGCCACCCGTTCAATATCGCGGAGACTGCCGACAGTTTGGGACTTCCTCATACGGCCGTCTGCCTTTCAGGCGCCTACGTAATGATTGGCGGGTCTGAGGCGTTTCGCCATGGGCTGAGTGATGAGGGCGTACAAAAGGTCATCGATACTGCGGCTGAACACCAGTGCTATATCTCCCTTGCCGGTGGTGACTTTAACCTTTGCGCGGGTTACATAGAGCGTAAGGGAGGGGAGACGCCGGCGACTCGGCGCTATATCCGCTTTGACAGCTATGACGCGCTGCGCGAAGAGGCTCAAAAGCACAAGGGTCTTTTTCTTAAGGGCGCTGTGCATCATGACAATCCCGCCGTGTACGAGGCTGTTAAGCAACGGCTCTCGCACATTGATGACATCGAGGCGGTCCAATCCGATGTGTGCTGGTGCGATGCCATCGCCAAGGGTTGCTCTAAGGCCGAGGGTGTCTCAGCGCTTGCAAAGGCGCTGGGGCATACGATGGGAGAAGTGGCGGCGCTTGGCGACGACGAGAACGATGTCGAACTGATATCGGAAGCTGGCCTGGGCATTGCTATGGGAAATGCTTTGCCCCAGGTTAAAACTGTGGCTAAAGCCCAGACGCTCGACAACGATCATGATGGCGTCGCATATACAATCGATAAGATTTTGGAGAGAAGGGCGTAAGCGATGACGAAGGTCGCCAATCCCGTGCTTCGCGGGTTTCATCCCGATCCCTGCCTGTGTCAAGCGCACGGCAAATACTACCTTGCGACATCGACCTTCCAGTGGGTGCCGGCGGTTTCGATTTACGAGTCCGATGACTTGATCGAATGGAAGCCACTTGGTGGTGCCCTACCCAATTTGGACCTGCGCGGCGTTCCCGATTCGGCGGGCGTATGGGCGCCCGACCTGTCCTATGACGAGGCTAGCGACCTGTTTTGGCTGACCTATACGATTGCGTATCAGATTGACGGCATCTTCAAGGATGTCCGCAATTATGTGGTTACGGCGCACGATCCGCGCGGCCCATGGTCGGAGCCGGTTTTTGTGAACGCGTCTGGTTTTGATCCGGGTTTTTTCCACGAGAACGGTCGTCATTACGTTATCAATCCCCAATGGGATCCCCGCCCTGTCGATGGTCACCATAAGTTCAACGGCCTGGTGATGCAGGAGTTCTCACTCGAGGCCGGTCTGATTGGTGAGGCGCGTGTAGTGCTTGGAAACAGTGATGCTGTTAATTGGCTGCGCGAGGGCCCCCATGTGCTCAAACACGACGATTGGTACTACATCGCCTGTGCCGAGGGCGGCACCGGTCGCCGGCACAGGATTCATGTGGCGCGCTCGCATGAGCTGTGGGGACCGTACGAGATGTGCCCCGAGCCCTTGGTGTGCGCATGGATGTCCGATAGCCCCCTGCGCCGCTCGGGGCATGGCAACTTTGCCCAGGCGCCCGATGGCAGCTGGTATGTTGCGTTTCTATGCAGCCGCTATTTGCCGGAGCGAGATGACTCTGAGCGCGTCTTCTATGAGCATGAGTCTGGTTGCTCTCCTTTGGGGCGCGAGACCGGCATGGCGCCGGTTGTGTGGCAAGACGGTTGGCCTCGCTTGGCCAATGGCGGTATTGCCGCGCCGGAGACGTTTGAGGTGGCGGGCGATATGCCTACGCCGAGCACGTCTTTTGCATACGAGACAAACTTTGCCGCCGACGAGGATCTCTGGAAGAGCGGCTGGCTCTGCTCCCGCCGCATCTCTGGTGGATGGTGGAACGCCGGTTCTGAGGGCCTCACTCTTAGAGGCGGGGACTCGCCGAGCTCTGCATACGAGCGTTCCGAATTGGTGCAGCGCGCACGCAGTCATGCGTGGCGCGCCGAGTGCTCTATGCAGTTTGAACCCTCCCACTATAACCAGACGGCAGGCTTGATCTGCGAATACGATTCCCGTGCGTTCCACTATTTGTTTGTCGGCTGGGACGAGGGGCGCGAATGCAGGGTCATTCAGGTGCTGTCTTGCGACAAGGGCGCCTTTAGCATGCCGCTGGGTGATGCAGGAGTCGAGGTACCGGATGCGATTGAGTCGATACGTCTGGGTGTATCGGCCGATGGCTATGACCTTGTGTTTTCCTATGCCTTTGATGACGGGGAGTGGCGTTGCGTTGCCGGATCCGATGGAAGCCTCCTAGTGTTCGACGCCTCCATTATGAGCGACGAGCACCTGGGATTTGGCGCCTATACCGGAACAGTGGTCGGTCTTACCTGTGTCGATATGTGGGACAAGACTGCGACCGCAACGTTTGGTTCTTTTTCGTATCAAGATCGTTAGGAGGGAAATCTTATGGCCAATGTCGGCCTGAGCTTGGTCCGCCAGACGGGCGAGGTCATATATGGCGACGAACGTGATGACGAGGTAACGTTGTCGTGGCGTGGGCAATATCTGCCGGGAGACAAGCTGGTCGTTCGATGCGATGCCGTGCCGGCACACTTGGTTGTGAAGCTCGATGCCTCGCTTGCCGAGAGCCACGTACTTATGACACAAGGTGCTTTTGAGTTCCCCATTCCGCTCGGCGATCTTCAAAAGGCCTATGGAAAAGGCTGGGCGTTTGAAGACGAGCGCCATTATGCCTATGTGCGTGTCGAGGACAAGCGTGAGGCGGATGGATGGAGGTGTCTGTCGCTCAATTCTTGTGACCATGAAGGCGTGTCGGGCGTTTATCCACACGCGAGCTCGAACATCCTCATGGACAACCCTCAGTTTATTGCTCGCAATGCGATTGACGGGGTGATTGAGACCTCGAGCCATGGCAGCTGGCCGCACGAGTCGTGGGGCGTTGCCGGCAGGTCGGATGCCTGGCTCAAGATCGATTTCGGCGAGCCGGTGATTGCCGATGAGCTGCGCCTGTATCTGCGCGCCGATTTTCCGCATGATACGTGTTGGGAGTCTGCAAAGCTTGAGCTCTCCGATGGATCGACGATTGATCTTGCGCTTGAGAAGACGGGGGAGCGCCAAACGTTTGGCTTGGGTGGTAAGCGGATCACGTGGGCCAAGCTCAAGCAGCTGGTAAAACGTGACGAGGACGGTTTTCCCGGCCTGAGTCAGATTGAGGTCTGGGGGCGTCGTTCAGAATCTGCCGATCGCGGGGCTACGCGATGAGCTATCTCAAAAACGGCACTCTTTGGACTGACGCATCGGGCCGACCTATTCAAGCGCACGGTGGCTGGATTCTTTCTGTTGCCGAGGGCGACAAGACAGTCTTCTACTGGTACGGCGAGGACAAGTCGGGCGTCACGGTCGACCGCCGCATGGACTCGATTGGCATCCATTGCTATCGCTCGAGTGACCTTGTTGCGTGGGACGACTGTGGTCTGGTGTTCGAACCCGATGCCGAAAGTACCGTCGATGCTCTGAGGCCCTCCGGGGTCATGGAGCGCCCGCGGGTGCTTTATAACGCCCAAACTGGGAAGTACGTCCTCTGGTTCCATGCCGATGATGCCAAATATCGTTTGGCCGGGGTCGGCATCGCCGTATCCGATAGCCCGACGGGCCCCTTTGAGCTCGTCAACGTCATCAAGCCCTGTAACCAGGACAGCAGGGACTTCACGCTGTTCGAACAGAAAGACGGGCGCGCGTATCTCATCTGTAGCTCTGAGGGCAACAAGACGCTTCACGTCGCGCCGCTCGCACCTGATTATCAGGGTGTTTCGGGTGGCTATGCCCGCGTGTTTCCCGAGCAGGAGCGCGAGGCGCCCTGCGTTTTCGCTACTCATGGCCAGTTCTATCTGCTGACGAGTGGCTGCACAGGTTGGCGTTCCAATCCTGCGCTGTTTGGCTACGCCCCCGATATCATCGGCCCTTGGAAGCTTATCGACAATCCTTGTGTGGGCGAGCGCGCGCGGAGCACTTATGACGGTCAGGCCACCTGCGTCTTTGAAGCGGAAGGCCGACTGTTTGTGCTTATCGACCACTGGCATCCCCGCGATTTGGGCTCGTCGGCGTACTCAATGCTCTCCATCTCATTTCTTCCCATCAAACATGACCCGATCGAGATTGCATGGTGCGATCGATTTGTAGGTCTCAAATAAGTACCGAAAGGACTGTCATGGCATTCACCACCTTTCATGTCCCCGCCGAACTGTCAGATCGCGAGGGTCGCGTAACGGCTGAGTTTCAGCAGATTCTTGACCAGGCGCGCGATGCGCGGGGTGCGCGCATCATTGTGCCTGCTGGTACGTATCGCGTGGGCTCTATCCGTATGTATGGCGATACCGAGCTTTACCTTGAGTCCGGTGCCATAATTCAAGGCTCCGACACTATTGCGGACTACACCGACTGGGATATCCCTACCACGCTTCGCTATGCGACCGACCCCGAGATCGTGCGTATCCAGCGTCTTCCGCCGCACTATACTCGTGCGCTGTTGACTATCGCCGATGCGAAAAACGTTGCCATTATCGGTGAACCCGGCAGCTCATTCGATGGCGTCGACTGCACCGACCCCGCGGGCGAGGAAGGTTTCCGCGGTGCCATGGGTGTCCGCATCTGCCGCTGCCAGAATGTGACGCTTAAGGGTTACACCTTTGAGCGCGGCGCCAACTGGAGCCATCAGATTGACTCATGCGATAACGTATTCGCCGAGGGCGTGAGCATTCTGGGCGGTCACGACGGCTTCAACATCCATCACTGCAACAACGTCACGATTCGCTCCTGCGCGCTCAAGACCGGCGATGATTGTGTTGCCGGTTTCGATGCGCGCAACGTCGTCGTTGAGGACTGCCTGCTCAATACGGCATGCAACGCCATCCGTCTGGGCTGCCAGAACCTGTTGGTTGATTCCTGCCGCTTTGTGGGTCCGGGCGAGTACGAACACATTCTTGAGGGAACTCATCACATGCATGCCGCGGTTAAGTACTACTCGCCGGCGGGTGACGTGTATCGCGGCGATCCGTGTAATTGGCGTCTGCACAACTGCTCGTTTGTTAATCCAGGCCGCCTGGTCAATTACGACTTTGGATCCGAGAAGGGCTATCAGACGGAGCGACCGCTGGTTGACGTGCACTTTGACGGCTGTTCGGTACAGGGTGTGACCATGAGCTCGTTCTTTAACGGAAACGAGACGGTGCCCGGCGTGCTCGAGTTTAATGATTGCGAGATCTCGTACGAGCCTGACACGCAGAATGCCGGGAAGCCTTTTGTCCAAATGGGCGTGAACGGCTCTCTTTTAAAGAAGGACGTCGTTTATAAGTGCGTTACCGGTGAGCCGTTCCGTGGCCCTCGATGTGCGGAGCGGTCCGAGGTCGTTGCTGAGGTGCTCTGCAAAAAATAGAAGTCGGCTTTCGGTGCACTATTTAATCCAGTGCTTTGCTCGGAGCAATCACGGATGGATCAATTGAATGTGATCAGACATTGGAGGCACGTTGCTATGGCAGGCGAAAAACGCATTCGGGTTATTGTCCTGAGCGATGCGAAAAACGAGGCAGATGACGCATTCGCTATCGCTCATGCGCTACTGACGCCATCTTTCGATGTGCGTGGCATAATCGCTGGGCATTTTGGAGTGCCGGGAAGCGTCGAGGCTTCCATGGGGGAAATCGAGACGTTGCACCATCTAGTTGGCCTCAGTGATGGCATCGTTTTGGCGATGGGGGCTTCGGAGGCACTGGAATCGTTCGAAAGACGTGGGACGCCGTCCGGTTCTGGGGCTTTTCCCAAGTCAGCGATCGATCTTATCGTTTGTGAGGCGATGTCGGATGACGCTCGGCCATTGTATTTGTTGTGCATGGGTGCGTTGACCGATGTTGCCCTCTCACTGCGCGCTCATCCGGAGATTAGGGACCGACTGACCGTTCTCTGGACCGGTGGCGGTCGCTATCCCCGTGGCGGTCACGAGGCAAATTTGGCACGTGACGTTCGAGCGGCAATCGAGGTGTTTGGCTCTGGCGTTCCCATATGGCAGTTTCCATCCGGCGCATATAAGCGCCTTGCTGTTCCTGTCAGCGAGCTTAGGCTTCGCGTTGCGGGCGAAGGCGACCTCGGCGCCCATCTTATGGGTCAGCTAGAACGGTTTATCGAGGAGAACGTCGGCAAAAAGGGCTGGGTGAATCCCGAGAGCTGGGTATTGGGGGATCAGGCGGTCGTCGGTGCTTTGCTTGCCGAACAAAAGGGTTGCTACGACCTGGTTCCAGCGCCGGGCATTGATGTTGACACCCTCTGTTATACGATGCCCCCCGACCCTGCACATACGATCAGGGTGTATCGGTCGCTAAACGAGCGGCTTGTTCTAGAGGATATGTTTTGCAAGCTGAGGCTCTTCGCTCGCGCGCGTGGATAGGAACTGTTGTTTATGAACGAGCTATCCATGGAGGGAGATTGATGTATGGACAGAAATGCTCTTTCGAAGATACTTTTCGACTACTTACATCCGCTGCGTAGGCACTATGATGCGTCTTGTTCGCGTATCGAGCTCGTGGGCGGGGGAGCACAATACGAAAATGAGGTCATCCCCATGGAGGCTTGGGCTCGGCCTTTGTGGGGCCTTGCTCCCTATTGGGCCGGTGGATCGCGTAGCGCCGACGAGTTTTTTGAACATACGTATTGCAACGGTTTGATTGCCGGAACCGATCCACAGTCGGATGCCTATTGGGGTGACTGCCGCGATCATGACCAGAAGTTTGTCGAGATGGCGGCTATCGCCTATGCTCTTCTGCTCGCTCCCGATGTGCTATGGGAGCCGTTGACGGAGGGGCAGCGTGAGCGTGCCGCGGCGTGGCTGGGAAAAATCAACGAGCACAGTTGCCCTGCCGGTAACTGGTTGTGGTTTCAAGCACTTGTTAACCTTGCCCTGCGTGAGCTTGCCATGCCTTTTGACGAGAACATCCTGAATAATGACCTTCGGGATCTCGACAGATTTTATTGCGATGACGGTTGGTACAAGGATGGCCCGACAGGCCTGCCCGATTACTACAATGCCATGACGTTCCAGTTCTTTTCGGTTCTTTATATCTGGAAGTTCGGAAACCGTGATGTTGTGAGGGCTGCCAACTATCTCAATAGGCTCAAGTTGTTTGCTGCCGATTACATTAAGTTGTTCTCTGCGCGTGGCGAGGCGGTACCGTATGGGCGCTCGATGATTTACCGGTTCGCGCAGTCGGGCTTCTGGTCGATTACTGCGGCAGCGGGTGTGTGCCTGGGGGATGGCTTTGATGCCGCGCGACTCAAGGGCTTAATAACTCGAAACATTGAGGCATGGGATTACGGCCGCATTTGCGACAACGGTCACGTGCTTTCGCTGGGCTATAAATATCCCAATCAGCACATGTGCGAGGGATACAATGCCGCCGGTTCGCCCTACTGGTGCCTGATGACGTTTGCGTGTCTGGCGCTTCCCGAGAACAACGCGTTTTGGAGTGTGCCTGTATCTGAGCTCGCGCCCTCTGCATGTGCGATCGACGATGCCTTGGGAAAGACGGCCTTAGTATCGCGAGATGCAAAGGGAGAGGTGACGCTCTATCCGAGCGGTCGCACCCCGGGGCACCCCTTTGCCCAGTCAGACAACAAGTACAGCAAGTTTGCCTATTCGAGCCAGTTTGGCTTTAGTATTGCGCGCTCGCAACGCACGCTTGAGGAGGCGGCGCCCGATAGCATGCTTTCGTTTGTGGTCGGTGGGCGCGTGTTTGTTCGCGACGGCGTCGAAAAGAGCGAAGTCATAACGCTCGACAACGGACAACGTGCCGTGCGGACACACTGGAGTCCGTGCCCGGGTGTCGATGTAGTGACCGAAGTCATTCCTCTTGCAGGCGGTCAGCTGCGTGGCCATGTAGTCACGAGTACGGTCGATTGTCTTGCCTATGATGCAGGATTTGCCATGCCGGGAGACTATCACTGGGTGACGCTGGAGGATACCGATAAAGTGTGTCGCGTTGAAGCGGTGGGCGAGATGTCGGGCGAGCGTGTCCTGCTGCATCCTGAGGCCAACACAAATATCGAGTGCGGCAAGACAGTCATACCCGCCGTAAAGTACGTCATAAGCGCAGGCGTCAATAAGCTTGCAACGCATGTTGCCGTTATCTGATAAAGGCAACATGCGCCTTTGCCGCTACTGCCCCTGCTTTCCCTCCGCGATCATGTTGCGGTTGTAGACCAGGTGCAGATACATCGCATCGTGCGCGG